>Ga0233424_10000172_pt1 | contig 89465 bp, 116 predicted proteins | sample Watercolumn_Towu_FD_181011 | JGI IMG/M metagenome (GOLD analysis project Ga0233424, IMG submission 181011) | Freshwater microbial communities from Lake Towuti, South Sulawesi, Indonesia - Watercolumn_Towuti2014_125_MG | ecosystem: Environmental > Aquatic > Freshwater > Lake | place: Indonesia... | reverse complement strand
TTTGGTACCTCGATGTCGGCTTTTCCTATCCTGGTCCTGCAGCAGGGGCCAAGGGTGAGGCTGCTCGCCTATTAAAAGGGAACATGAGCTGGGTTTAGACCGTCGTGAGACAGGTCGGTCTCTGCCTAATGGAAGCGTGGTTGTCTGAGGGGAAGTTGCCCCGAGTACGAGAGGAACAGGGCAGCGTGGCCACTGGTTTATCGGTTGTCCGACAGGGCAGGCCGAGCAGCTAAGCCATTTGGGCTAAGTGCTGAAAGCATCTAAGCACGAATCCCATCCTGAGAAAAGACAACCTTTCGTAAGATAAAGGCCTGCAGAAGAAGACTGCGTTGATAGAATGGAGGTATAAATCACAAGCTTCGGCGAGTGGTGAGCCTGCCATTACTAATAGGCCAACACACCAGTTCGGTCACAAACATAGAGACTATGCGCGATGATTTTATTTTATCAAACCCTAGTGGAAACTATAGAAAATTTTTCTAGTTACATATGTTTCCAGTGGAACTTTTTTTTCTGGGGGGGGGGGTCAAGCACAGTCTATTCGTAAAATAGGTACAGTTATGATAAAAAATCAAGTATTTTTTGCATCAACATTTTTAATGCCCTTACAGGGCAGCGCAAAATATGAACCTCTTTAGAAGAGAAAAGACTGTAACAGAAACCGTTTGTCGTGAATGTGGAATGGAGTTTACCGCACCTGAGAGAATGCTACGACACATGATAAAGGCACACACAAAGTCTGGTAAAAAACCTGCAAACTAGTCATCAAGTTTTTCAATATCTACTTGAAGCTCTTTTGCTAGTCCTTCCCACCACTGCATTTTATCTGCCATTTCTTATCAAACCTGATCGATAGTAGCTTATAGATCTGTCGGTTGCCACATTTTACCTTTGGGTTGAGAAAAAAACTAGGCCAAACTATGCCATTTTTTGATTTGATAATTTTTGTTGAAACTAACATGATGTAGGTGTTAACGAATTTCGTAATCCAGTATATGATTACAAAAAGGTAACACACAAATAAACAAGAAAAATTATTTTGTGATAAATAAATCAGATACTTTACATTTGTAAAACTGTCTTTTTGCTTGGAGGCGACCATCTCTTAAGTAGTAAAGAGCTACTTGTAACAGACACTGAACTTGCTGCCATGGCCATGGCAGCAAGTACAGGATAAAGCAATCCTAATCCTGCAACTGGAATCAACGCTGCGTTGTATACGAATGCATAAAGGAGATTTTGTTTTATTTTGTTTACAGTTTTTTTGCTTATTTCAATGGCTGCAACGACATCTTTGAGTTCATCTCTAATTAAGACTATTTTACCTGCTTCAATTGCAATATCAGTACCACTTCCAATTGCAATTCCGACATCAGATTGTGTTAGTGCTGCTGCATCGTTTATCCCATCTCCAGTCATTGCTACCTTCTTTCCTTCTCCTTGTAATTTTTTTATGATTTCAACTTTTTGAGAGGGTATAACGTTAGCAATTACTTTGTCTATACTAAGATCCTTTGCAATAGTAGCAGCCGTTCTTTCATTGTCTCCTGTAAGCATTATTGCCTCAATTCCAATGTTCTTTAGTGACTTTATCGCCTCTTTTGCACTTGGTTTTGGTGTATCAAGCAATGCTATAACCCCAATAACCTTTTTGTCTAATGCAACAAGTATTGTTGTTTTGCCTTCCTCTTGAAATTTAGAAACAACTTCTTCAGCGTTTTTTGTATAAACACTTTTGCCCTTCATTAAGCTAAGATTACCAACAAGTAGATTCTTTCCATTGTATACTGTATCCACACCTTTTCCAGGAATTGCAATAAAGTCTGTTGTTTCTTCTAATATCAAACCAAGATCTTTTGCTTTTTGTACTATGTCTTTTGCAAGTGGATGCTCAGAATTTATTTCAGCTGTTGCAGCAATTTGAAGAACTCTATTTTTCTTTTCGATTTCATTATCTGCAATAATTGAATCAAAAGCAACTATGTCTGTAACTTGTGGTTTTCCCTGTGTTAGCGTTCCTGTCTTGTCAAATACAGCAATTTGGATTTTACCAAGTGATTCTAGTGCTTCACCATTTTTGAATATGACACCATTTTGGGCACCTTTGCCCATTCCAACCATAACTGCAGTTGGAGTAGCTAGTCCCAGTGCACATGGGCATGCTACTACAAGTATTGCAACAGCTGGGATAAGTGCAGTTGCAACAAGATGTACTCCTGCAGGTGTGATAAAATACCAGCCTAAAAATGTGACAAACGCTATTACTATTACAACAAAAGCAAAATAGCCTGCTATTTTGTCGACCATTTTCTGCATTGGTGGTTTTCTTCCCATAGCATCTTCTACAAGTTTGACTATTTGGGCAAGAACTGTATCGCTTCCAACCCTTGCTGCTCTAACATGTAATACTCCTTCCTTGTTTACTGTACTGCCAATTACTAGATCCCCTGCTTTTTTTTCTACTGGAACTGATTCACCAGTAATCATAGACTCATCAACAGCAGAATGTCCTTGGCTAACTACACTGTCAACTGGAATTTTTTCTCCAGGTCTTACAGCAATTACGTCTCCTGCTTTAATAAGCTCAATTGGTACTTCACGTTCTTTACCATCTTCTATTATTCTTGCAGTCTTTGGTTGGAGCTCAAGCATTCTTTTGATTATTGATGAGGCTTTTCCTTTCGTCTTGTTTTCAAGATACTTTCCAAACACGATAAAAGTAATTACAACAGCACCTGCATCATAGTAGATATTATGCCATGTTGGCGTTGGAAATGTATTAAACGCACTAAATAGATATGCAGCAGTCGTGCCAATAACAACAAGCGTATCCATGTTAGCTGATTTCATTTTGGCAATTCTAAACGCACCAATATAGAACCGACTTCCAGCTACGAATTGAACTATACTTGCACAACCAAACATTATGTAAGCAGCAAAATCGGTTCCAGCTAGTGGTACAAATGAGAGATATTCAGGATAGCCAAAGATCATAATTGGAATGACAAAGCCTACCCCAACAGCAAATAGCTTTTTGAGTTTTTTAGCTTCGATTTGTTCTGCTGATTCAGAAAGATCTTCGCTTAGAATTTGGTATCCAATTTTTGTGATAAACTGTCGTAAGTCAGAAAGCGAAAGTAATGCCTGATTGTACTCTACAATTACTTGGCTATTTCCATAATTTATTGAAGCGTCTTTTACTCCTTCAATCTCTTTTAGTCTTTTTTCAAGACTGTCAGCATCACTAGAATCGGTAATTCCTGAAATCTTAAGTGTCAGTTTTTCGTAGACTACTCTGTAGCCTGCAGCTTCTATTGCTTTTTCAATTGTTGGTAAATTAACTAAGGATGGTTCAAATTCTAGTATAGCTTTTTCTGCAGCAAGGCTCACTTCACATTTTAACACCCCCTTTAGATCAGAAACATATTTCTGAATAGAGTTTACACATCCTGCACAATGCATTCCGCCTATCTTAATGGCAGTTCTTTTAGCTCTATGTTCTGTATCTGTGATCTGTTCCATTTTGTTTAACAACATTACAAATACAGGATACTTAAGATGGCCTCTTTACAATTGTAAAATGCAGTCGTTAAATAAATGAAAAAAGTATCTTACCTAATGAAGAACCAACACAAGCAAAGAGATGATCCTATGAAACATTGTCAAGTAGATAGGATTAAGATTTGCACAAGATGTGGGTCGATTAATATCAAAATAGAAGGTGACACAATTGCGTGCAATGACTGTAACGCAATTTTATGCTTTGAACATGAATAGGTCAAATGAATCAATTTGTATCATTAAATATAATCAAAAGGCTAGTTGATTATGCCAAAAGAACTTGACGAAGTAGACATTGCAATCTTAAACTCATTAATTGAAGATGGCAGAAAGTCATTTCGCAAGATTGGGCGTGAAATCAAAATAAGCACACCTACTGTGCAGGCAAGATATCGAAGACTAGTAAATCTAGGTTTCATAAAATCAGTCTCACCTGTTTTAGATATGAGTAAACTTGATGATGGTACAAAAAAAGAAATCAAGCAAGTTTCAAAAGCAAAAACATCAAAAGTAAAATCCGAATCCAATCTTAGCGTAAAGGTTTCTTGTGATTTTTGTGAGCAGCCAATATCTGGTAGTCCAAAGGTTTTAAAATTTGGAGAACATGAAAGATTTTTCTGCTGTACGTCTTGCAGATCATTATACAAGGAAAAGTATGGTGGAAGGATACATTCCTTATCAAATAAGATTAATGAATTTTAAAACGAGTGTGTAGCTAGATCTTGTTAATTCGATGTGCTGATTGTGAGTGTTTGCCAAATGAATGTAAAAACAGTAAATCTGCAAAAGATTGCCCAAATTGTACATGGATTGAATGTTGCTGTTGGAAGTCAATACAAAATCTAAGACAATTTAGTAATTGATCAACAATTTTCTAATGTATTATTTAATGATGCGATTACAAGACCGATGATATCATGGTAGCTCTAAAACGAAGTTACATAGTCCTGTTAGTAGGCATAGGTATACTGATAGCAGGATCAGTAGTTTTAGGAGTTAATGCAAGCACGCTGGCAACTGACTTTCTATCAAACAACCTTGTCATAAAACAGGCCACGATTGCACCAGATGAGCAATACACAACAGAAATGGTCTCACAAAAAGGAGGCTCTGTTTCTGTACTGATGCGTGGACAGCCATTTGAGGCAACAATTCAAGGCTCTATAACTGATAGCGACGGCACAGTTGTTTGGAAAGACCAGTTCAACGGTGACTACATTGGTAACTTTGATGCAACAGCAGGCGAACAGTACAGAATTCAGATAAAAAACACTGGCTCTGAAGATACTACTGTAGATGCCATAGTTGGCAACGTTCCATTTATGGGCATTGGTAATAATGCACCAACAGGTAATGTAGGAGGCACCTTGGCAGGCCTTGGCGCTGGACTTATTGGAATAATAATTCTAATTGCTGGCGGTGTACTGTTCTTTGCTGACAGAAGAACAAAGAACGTTGTAGCTGCAAAATAAACTCCAAACTTTCTCTTTATTTTATTTTTCAAATCACTTTGAGGGTATGATGTTTAATGTTACAGTTGAGCTAATATCAGCTAGCCTTCGTATCTTTTTTGTAACAATATCGCCAATGTCGTTGTAGGTGGGAGACGCTACTTTGCATATTACCTCATAATATCCAACAACAAGATCTCCTTCTACCACTCCAGGTATTTTGCTTAGGCTGCGCAGGATTTGATACTGGTTTCCTTTTTCTGTGTGGATGATAATGTAGGCTTCTGCCATTTTTTTTCCTTTTATCAAATCTTGATTTTTTGCAAAGTTTTCAACTAAAACATCTGTTTGTTCTTCTGCCATCAAAGTTATGGTGCCTTGAATTTTGTTAAGTTTTCTAATCCGTTTCATAAGGTCATTTTTTAAATCAGATTCTGTTTGAGCCTCAATCTTTGCTATTACATCATACAGGCCAAAAGTACCATGTGCACTTTTTACATTTGATATTTCTTTAAGACTTGAAACTACGTAATCGTCAAAGCCGGGCTCACAGCTTATAAGAACATACGCCTTTGACATTCACTCGCCTTCTCATTCTTGACCTTCAATTGCCATCAAGGTGAGAGTTGATCTAATCTTTTCTATTTTACGGATTTTCCAAGTAATAATTTCCCTAAGCGGTTCTACTTTGTCTGCTACTACTTTAGCTAAAATATCATATGCACCAAATGTGCCATGTACTTCCTTTACTTCTTCCATCTTTTTTAGTTCAGAAATGATTTTTTCTTCAGCGCCAAGCTCACAGTTTATTAAAACATATGCATTTGCCAGAGCTGCAAACCTCCAACGCTCATAGTATTACTACGAGTAAATAATATTTAAGCAATAATTTGATTTACTAAAAAATTATGAAAAAAGTTACTGCAAAAACATTTTTTTGTTTAATTGATAAAAGAAAACACAATTTCCAAATGAAATATGTTTAGAAATCTTTGATATAAAAGTGGTTTCGATGAATAGATGTGAGTGGGCAAAAGATGAGTTGATGATAAAATACCATGATAACGAGTGGGGAATTTCAGTACATGATGACAGAAAACTCTTTGAGATGCTAATACTTGAGGGAGCACAGGCAGGTCTTAGCTGGTCAACAATTCTAAAACGACGAGAAGGTTATCGTAAAGCCTTTGATAATTTTAATCCAACCAAAGTTTCAAAATATAATGATAAAGACATTAGTCGACTGTTAAAAAATGCAGGCATAATTAGAAACAAGCTCAAGATAAAATCTGCGATAAATAACGCAAAAAGATTTCTTGAGATTAAAAAAGAATTTGGCACTTTTGACAAATATCTTTGGCGTTTTGTAGATTACAAACCAGTAATCAGCAATTACAAAAACCTAGCAAGCATTCCACCATCAACTCCAATATCTGACAAATTAAGCAAAGATCTACAAAATCGTGGATTCAATTTTGTTGGTACTACAATATGCTATGCGTTTTTGGAGTCTGTTGGAGTTGTAAATGACCACCTAACATACTGCTTTTTACGAAAAAAGTAATGGTCTATTTTTCTTTGATTTTTGCCTTTACTTTTGCAAGTAGTTCTGGAGGTATGTTGTTAAATCCATGTTCTTTTGCATGCACTTAAACCTTTTTTAGTAATTCTTCTTCTGTTTTTGCTGAAGCTGACCAATCGCAGTCAACACCGACATCAGAACATTTGATAGTCTTTGTCATACTAGTGTTTGACCATTGTAGTATTTATTGTGTAATCAAAATCATTAAAAAAATAAACGAACTTTCTTCTCTAACACAAGACGAATAATCACATTTTTATAGAAAATTTATCATCAAGAAAAAAGAGGCAATATTTTTGGATTTTGAAAAACTCTGCAATAATTTAATGGAAACAGACAAAAACGTACGCTTTGTTATAATACTAAGTAACTATGGCGAAAAGATAGCAGGTGGATTCCGCCCAAACACAACAAGCTTTCTTTCCCCTGATGAAATCAAGATGTCGTTATTTTATGCAGGACAAAGATGGGATACAAGAACTCATCTTTCACATAGAATTGGAAAGGCAAAATACTTAATTACAGAATACGAGAAAGTAAAACAGTTTACTTTGCCTGTTGATGATAAACACCTCCTACTCATAAGTACAGAAACAAATGCAAATAGCGACAAAATTATTGAAAATGCATCAAGATTAATCAAACAGGGTTAGGCTTTAAAATTCTACAACCTCGCCTAAATGATCGATATCTGTCTTGTTATTGTCACTTCTAATACAGTATTCTCCGCCAACTCTAAAGGCGTTTATCTTCTTGCCTACTCTCCATGTGTTTTTTGGTCCAGAATAGATAGTCATGTATGTCTTGCCGTTTTTTATGTTTGATGCAACTAGCGCACGCTCCACTTCAATTCCCTTTCCAACTATACCTTCCTTGTCTTCATGCTGTATGACCTTTACAATTTTGTGATTGCCATTGTATCTTACAGCTGAAATCAGATAGTCTGCCCATTTTGTCATTTTACGTACAGCCATAATTCAAAATCAAGGATAAAAATAACTTTCTTTTATCAAAAACATCATTAGATTTTACAACCATTTAGTCATATGAATAAAATATGACCAATTTTTATAAATAAAGCAAAAGATGGCAAGTAGTTGTGATCCCTTTCTTACTTTTCTTACTGTTTTTTCCGGCATTTGCACAGGAGCCAACACCGGATTATGATAATCCTTATGTGCTAATAATTTTCGATAAAGATGTCTATTCATGGACTGACAAGGTAAGAATTACAATAATTGCGCCAAGCTGGAATGAAAATACAAATGGAATTGATACAATAGGCAAACACGAAGGACGCTTTATCAAAATTTCAACTGGGGAACACTTTATTGAGCCATATACGTTAGCTGAGACAGAACCAAACAGTGGAATCTTTAGAGGTAAAATAACTCTTACAGGATTCTTGCATGATGTTAATGGCGATAGCAAAAAAGACACAAACCCAAGAACCTTAGGTAGTGGGCCAAATAATGGCTTTTTAGAAGTCATGCGAGACGACAAGATTACCCTGTCATTTGAATTCGCAGATGGTGTAGTACTGACAAAGTCTACCTCAATAAGCTGGAATGAAGGCAAAATTGAATTTGACAGTGATCATTATTTTATTGACAGTACTGCAACAGTGCAAGTAATAGACCCAGACATGAATCTCAATCCCGAAATAGTTGACACTCTAGTAGTTGAGGTTACATCAGACTCTGACTCTGCTGGAATTCAAGTTAACGCGATTGAAACAAGCGAAACTTCGGGAATATTTGAAGGAACATTTTTGTTTTCATCCACTCAAGAATCTGGAGGCAAACGGCTCTTTGCAGTCCTAGGAGATTCAATTCACGCAAAATACAAAGACGCTACATTGCCCTTGCCATATAACATTCAAGACACACTTGATATAATTTCAGAATCAAAACTAGAATCCTCTATTCCACTTTTAGAACGAGTAACCATATCTGACGTTTATTTAGCAGATCGTTCAGGAAACCCAGTACAAGAAATACGGGAAGAAAACTCGTTTCAAATTGTTGGAACCGTTCACAACAATCAAAACTTTGAACAGTCATTTGTATACATAATCCAGATCAAAAATCAAGAAGACATTACAATGGAAATCTCTTGGATTCAAGGCGAGCTTTCAGCAAATCAGACACTTCAAGTATCTCAATCTTGGATGCCAGATTCTGCAGGCGAATATAAAGTAGAAACATATGTTTGGAACTCACTTAAAGACACATTACCACTCACTCCAAATCTTACAATGACAGTTCCTGTCCAGTAGTTTAGCAAATCACAAGAGTTAACTAGTGATTGCATTGATTTTTTAGTATGACATTACGAAAAAAAGGCAAGCACTTAAGAAAAGCTGATCAGAGAGCAATAAGAAGAAAAAGAAAGCGACCATAGTCTTATTATCGATTCTGCAATTAATTGAAATGTTAAATGTGATAAAGGCGTAGTAAACTATATGTCAGTTTTTATCTGGGCTGCAATAGCAATTGGAGTTTTAATCGCAATAGTATTGATTTTCAAAACCACAAAATCATCTCCGCACGAGCCATTGTCATTTAGCAGTCATTGTAAAAAATGCGGCTACAAGACAAATGGACTAAAATGTCCACGATGCGAGAGGCTTGCTGAATAAACTAATTCTTTTGTTTTCTAAATTTTGGCATTTTCCAGCCACGCTTGGGTCTTTCAACTTTAGAAATCTCATCTAATTTTGCTTTCTCAAATTTTGCCATTTTGGGCTCTTCTGGCTTTTTTGGCTGAATATCTTTGGGTGGTACAGTTTCAATTTTAGGTTGTGAATTTTCAATTTTATTTTGTGGTCTAACTGTGACAATACGTTCCAAGTAATCTTGTCTTTTTCCTGTTACCCCATCTATTACTTCGATTCTATAGTAGTCTTTTCTGTCATAGGTGATTCCATAAAACGGATAGTATACCAGTACAGATGCAGGCACATAACATCTAGCCCAATATTTTCCAAGATGTAGTGGCAGTGAAGCAGCTGTTATGCTAGGCTTTATTCTTCGCTCACTTGTTGTCTCTTGTGTGATGCCATGTTCTTCCATAACACATTTTAGCTTTGCTGGATTTGGAAGCTGAAGTTCTTCTGCAATTTGATATTTTCTTGCGTCCCCTTTTCGTTTAAGACATCCTTTTTCTGTAAGCTTTTCTAATACTTGGGTAGAGTTTTCAACACCTAAGCCCAATCCAGATATTTCATTTAATGTAAAACTCTGAATTGGATTAACATAATATAACAAAGAAATCTCTGCAGTTGAAAGATCATTTAGAAATGAATACTTGTAGGAAATTCCATCCTTTGTAACATTAACTATTGCACCAGTTCTTCCATCTATTGTTGCTTTACACCTTATTGTTTTTGTTATGGAATCATTTTTTGTTTTTGTCTTTTCAATTTCTCCAAGTGTAATTTCCATTTCAATATCATAGTAAGGATAAAGAAATTTTTCCCAAGCAAGTGGAGTTTCTTGCATTTTTTCTTTTTTAAACAAGCCACCTTTTGTTCTTGCAGTAACTGACTGCCTTGCATATCTTATGACCTCACTCTCAGTAAGGTTTGATTCTACTATCATTGCCTCTGATGTAGTTGATGTTGAAGGAGCTTCGCGTCCTTCTTGTGCTTCTATGCTGCTGTCAATTAGGATTTGTCCTGTTGGTTGTTGAATCATTGTAACTTTTTCTTTTTTTAGTTGATTTACTTGGGCATCTAGCCTTTCAATTTCTTCATATGCAAACTTAAGTTCAGTTTTAAGTTCCTGGTTTACCTGAGCTGCTCGAAAAGTTTCTCTTAGGATACTTGATTCTTCTCTTTCAAATATTGGGTGTGCTTTTAGCAGCTTATCTAGATATTTTTGGTCAGTCATGTAGAGTGTTTTGTTTTGCTTCAGTTTTTCTAAAATGTAAGCAAGTCTACCAATGTCGCCTTTTCCTTGCGATATCAAAGTTTCCACATGTTTTACCACTTTGTATGACAATTCAGCTTTCACTCCTTATCGATAATTATTCTAATAATGGCCAAGCGATAATTTCGGTTGACATTTTGATCAACTATTATACTATAATTTTTACCTTGTTCCTAAAAAGATCTTTGATCCTAACTAAGAAAAGCTAACGATATGTAATTTTTCTTCTGCTAGAAATGATTTAATTTGTAGTGTTTTTACGGAAATTATAAAATTGAAACTAACTCCAGTAATCATCGTACTAGTCTGTGCTGGATTTGCAGTCTCATCTGTCTTTGGTGCGACTGTTGCATTTAGCACAGACAAGTCTTCTTATTCATCTGGAGAGTCAATAAAGCTAACAGGTACAATAACTCCAGTAAATGATGATCAATTTGTCATAGTACAGATAATCAATCCATCCGATTCTGATCTTGTTGCAGCAGACCAGTTTTTACCAAATAACGATGGTACATTTTCAAAAACATATCTTGCCGATGGCCCAAAATGGAGCCAAGAAGGATCTTACACTCTAAGAATTTTTTATGGTGAATGGTCTGAAAAAACATTTGAGTTTAAAAAAACATCTGAAAGTGTAGCAAAGCCAAAAACTCAAACAAAAGACATTCCTGAAGACAAAAAAATCGAAGAGCAAAAACAGCTGATTCCATTTTACAATGAAAAAACAATGATTCCAGGATTTCCAGATCTAAATAACTCTCCTAACTATTACTTTGAACGATATAACAATGAACCTGCATACAAGGCATGGTTTGATAAAACATTTCCAGGATTATCAATTAAAGACATAGTTGGTTATCCAACTACGCATGTTCAAGGCTTTCCTGATCCTGACAAGGCTCCACAATATTACATTACAAGATACAAGACGGATGTTGAATTCAAAAAGTGGTTTAACTTACAATTCCAAGGAAAGACAATTTATCAAGTATTGCAGGTTCCTCAACCCATTCAAATCCCCTCATGGATAAAAGAATCTGCAGGTTGGTGGTCAACTGAGCAGATCGATGATAAGACGTTTATTGCAAGCATTGAATTTTTGATAAAACAAAAAATCATCATAATTCGTAATTTACCAACTTTTCAGGAATCAGCAGAAGAGACTATTCCTGAATGGGTGCGTAAAAACGCTTCTTGGTGGTCTAGTGGTAAAATAACAGAAGATGACTTTGTAAATGCCATTGAATATCTAATTCAACACGGTATAATTCGTGTATAATATCTAGTTTATACTAAACATTAGATCTTTTGATCTAGTCGACCAGCTAATTTTAGGCAAAAAGATGTGATTTTAAGCAAGAAAAAATTTATCTATGCGACAAATACACCGACGAACAAATAGATGCAAGAAAAGTTTGTCAGCGTTGATGGAAACAAAATTCGATATTTAGAATCTGGCACTTCTAAAGACTCTATTGTTTTAATTCATGGTCTTGGAGCGTCAGCAGAAAGATGGGAATACGTCATACCGATGTTTGAGAAATATTATCGTGTGATTGTTCCAGATCTGATCGGCTTTGGTTATAGCGATAAACCCATGGTTGATTATACGATGGAATTTTTTGCAGAATTTTTAAAAGACTTTTTGTCTACACTTGGCCTAAAAACAACAAATCTTATTGGTTCATCATTTGGTGGCCAGATTGCAGCAGAAGTTGCATCAAATGACAAAAAAACGGTAAAAAAACTCGTTCTTATATCTCCTTCAGGTGTTATGAAAAACACCACTCCTGCATTAGAAGCATATGTCATGGCTGCACTTTACCCAAACCCAGAGGCTGCAAAAAGTGCCTTTGAAATGATGACAGGTGGCAAAAAAGTTGATCAAAGAATAATAGATGAATTTGTAAAAAGGATGCAACTCCCTAACGCAAAGATGTCCTTTATGTCTACCCTTCTTGGATTAAAAAATGCAGAACTTATTACAAATAAACTTCCAAAAATAACTTCGCCAACTCTAGTTATATGGGGAGAAAATGATCCTGTAATACCAATTAACTACGCACAGAGTTTTGTCTCATCAATTCGTGACTGCAGATTTTACAAGATACCAAATTCTGCACATACCCCATATGTTGATGCTCCAACTGAATTTTTTAAAATCGTACACGAGTTTCTTAAATAGTAAGATCGCTGTCTTTATATACCAGTAGTATCCTACTATTACCTATGACTGGTAATACATACCAATACGATCCCTCTGAGATGTTTAAAGAGTGGTTACAAAAAGGTGGCAAGGCACAGGCAGAATTCATGAAAGCCTTTGGCTCAATGATGACAAACCAACCAAACCAAAACTTTGTTCCACTTGAAGCATTAAAGGAAATGAGCAAAAAAGCAACAGAGACACAATCCAGCATGCTTGAAGGCTTCAAGTCTATGCAGGAAAAGGGGATGGAAAATCTTCTTAATCTGGGACAGGTCATGCCAAAATTCCTTTCATGGGGTGCATTCAAAACAACCGTTGGAAGCAACGGCAGGATTTCAATTCCAGAAGCCGAGCGTGATGCCCTTGGAATAAAGGAAGGGGCATTAGTCCAAGTCATAATTCTTCCACTTGAGAAGAAATTGAAAACCAAAAAGGAGGTGGAAAAATGAGTAAAGAACAGCAACCAAGAGAACACGCAAGAGATATTTTCACCGTATACAAGCAAAACGTCGACAAATACTTTGAAAATATTGAACAGGCAGTACCAAGATATCATCAATCAATAACAAACGTACAGCAAGAGTACTTACATGCATGTGAGAACGCAATTGATTCTGTAATCGCACTACAAAAAGAGTTTGTAAACAAGTCAGGATTAAACACAAATGTGCCAGAAGCAACACTAAAGGTAATTCGTGATTTAAGCGAAGAAGTAGTCAAAGCATTTACACTACAGAACCAAGTAATTCTTGCAGCAATTGATGCATCACACCAAAATATCAAGGCATTCAACGACAACGCAAAGTCGTTTGCAGACGTAAACAAGAATATAGTACAATCTTGGATATCTACATTCACCCAGAAAAACAACTAGGTGCGTAGATTAAACCAAATTTTTTTATTTTTTATTTTAAGACCTTTCTTTTAACCACTGACCAAGCTCAGGAAGTACTTTTTTCTGAGAAAGCGAGCTTGCAATCATACCTACATGGCCAGTTGCGTATATTCTCAAAGTCTTGTCTTCGCTTCCAACTGCATAATGCAGAGGCATGCTGCATTCTGGTGATACCAGATGATCCCCTACTGCAACTTGGGTAAAAAGTGGCATTGTGATATTTTTTAGCGAAACCTGTCTTCCTCCAACATACATCTTGTTTTGAACCAAAAGGTTGTCTTGGTAGATATCCTTTATCCACTGCCTGAAAAGCTCGCCAGGAATTGGTGGTGTGTCGCCAAGCCATTTTTCAACACGCAAAAAATTATCCACATAGCTTTCATCATGAATATTTCTAAAAAAATTGATGTATTTTTCAAGCCCCTGCTCAAACGGCTTTAGAATAGAAAAGCAATAGTACATAAACTCTGGAGGCATGTTTCCAATCGTTTTTACCATCTTTTCGACATCAACATGCTTTGCAATGTTGCTAACGACTGTAGTGTCCTTCCAGCCATCAATTACAGGAGCTGTTGCAATGAGATTTTTTACATTTTTTGGGTGAAGTGCAGCATAAATTGCTGCAAGCGTTCCGCCAGTACAATATCCTTGCAATGAGACATTATCTGTTCCAGATTCATGTTTTACAAAATCAATACAATGATCCAAATACACATTGACATAGTCATCCATGTCAAGATACTTGTCAATATTTGATGGTGAGCCCCAATCTATCATGTAAACATCAATTCCTTGCTCCAAAAGATTTCTCACCCAACTTTTTTTTGGATGAATATCCAAAATGTGGTGCCTGTTGATAATTGCATATGCGATGACTAGCGGAACTTTGCTTTGCGTACTAGTTAGCGGCTTGTAGTGGAGCAGCCTTATCTTGTCTTCAGTATATGCTACATCGTATGGTGTTGTTTCAAGTGTAATCTCATCAGGTGCTGGGACAAGCTTTGGTGCCTCTGCAATATTTCTTGAAAAATTTAGAAACTCTTCAACCAGTCTTGGGTCTATCTTTAACTCATTTTCCATTTTGTTCGCCTTTTTGTTGTAGATCTGATTCTAGCTTTGCGACCTTTCTTCTAAGATCATGAAGCTGTTTATACACATCATCAATCTCATCACGGTTTGGAAGGTTTGCACTTTGCAATAACACACTCATTATGTTGTTCCAGTGCTTTGTCAGCTCAAGTTCGCTTGCTACAAGCTTCCCATAGTTTTCTCCAAATTTTCCAGAATCAAATAGCTCGGTAAAGTCGGTTTCAAAAATATCAATCCAGATTCGTTTGTAGGCCTCTAGCTGTTCTGTATCGTTTGGAATGGCAGGCATCTTTTCATTAACCTTTTTTTGCGCTTCATTCCAGGCATCTGATAGCTGTTTGTAGTACTCTAGGAAATTCTTGTTAAACTCGACTAGGTCTTCGTTTGCCTCAATTATCTCAGATGAGATTTTTTTGATATTGGTTGCAAAATTTCGCATAGGTCCTGCTGATAAGAGTGAAGCCGGCTTGTTTGCCATAAGATACATCAAATCTGTCCAAAACAGAGTCAGGTGCTTGTAATAGGATAGTGGATCGTTGAACTCTGTTTTCATAACTCTAGTCATACAAGGATTCTCAATAAATAGATCGCCATTATTAGCTTCAATCGCAAAATCTACGCTACATGTAGATTCGGTGTTTTAATGATAATATCAATTCCAGTAATTATGACAGGAATTAAATGCTCTAGATTATTCGAGTAATTTTTAATCATTATAGATTGGAATTTTTAGCTAGCATTTTATGCCACAAGAATCTCTTCTAGTCTTGTAGTTGTTCGCGATTTTTTATCCTCAACTTTTGCAATCGTGCAATCCCCGCATAAAGCGTTTGTAATACATGCATCAAGTTCGATTTCACCAATAAATTTTCCACATTTGTGACAAGTGATTAGTTTTTTGTCATACATGTTCATCGTAATTTTTTAGCTTCACTCAAAAGGTCAAATTTGTTGACAAGCTTTGAGATCTTTACCACCAGTTTTCTTGGATAAACATCCGGATTTGCTATTACAAGAATTATTCCCAAATGAAACGGAAAAACAAATTCAACAGCGTTATTTCTTTCAACTAGAGCATATCTTGCCGGCCCTAGTATGATATCATAGTCTTTTATCATAGATGCTTGTAAAGAACACTGCATAAACAACATCTCCAGGTCTTTTGAGTCAAGATTTTTTAAAAGCCCATCATCACGAAGTCTGCTTTCAAGAATTCTTCCATGTTTATTTATGGCTCCAGCAAAGAAGATACCTTTACTAATGGATAGAATACTCTGGCAAAAGTCAGCGAGCTCTTGACTTCGTTCAAGGGTGAGCGGGGCGCTATGCACTTCAGCAATTAATAACATTCAAGTGATGATAAGTTTCTCACCAATAGATTGCGTCCTACTATGTTACCTACATAGGTATACAATCTATACATGCAATCTGTTAAAGCTAATGATCTCGGGATTTCACAGATAGACAAGAAAAAATTGCTATATATTCAAATCATAAGATATTAATTTTTCTATAATCTATATTGAAATTTAATTTAAGCATGCAAAGCTCATTTATTCTGATGTCCAAAGTATGCGAACACTGCGGCAAAGTATTTGATGAAAGAGAAGGAAGATATTGTTCAGAAAATTGTATGGCGTTTTCAGCGTATCCTAGCTATAGCTAAAAGTAAATTGTGATTTAATTAAAAATTTCAGGATAATTTTTATTAATTAAAAAAATTTTGCAAAATTTCACTAGGATCTCAATAATGAAAAATGACAATTATCTTATAGCACAATTTAATGAAAAGCTAAACCAAAGTAATTTTTTTCAAATTTGATAGTTTTTCTACTGTTTCAACATCAATATTTTTTACTTTATCACGATTAACAAGAATAGCTCTGCAGCCTACCTTTTTTGCAGATACAATATCATGTATTCTATCTCCTACTACTAGTGCCTCATCTGATGCAAGGACAAGTTTTTCAAGTGTTTTTTCAATCTGTTCTTTTCTATCATAACTTTCATCACGGCTAATAATACTTAAAAAAACATTTTGCTCAAATTTTGGCATTATCTTTTCAACAGCTTTTCTGCATTGCATGGTAACAAGTCCTAACTTTAGCTGTTTTGATTTAAAAAATTGTAACACCTCAAAAGCACTCTCAATTATTTCAAGCTCATCTGCAGCTTTTGTCTCTTCTTGACAAATTGATTCAAATGCTTCACTTAGCTTAGAAGAATCTCCTTTTGCAGAACTAACTACCGCAGCAATAAGTGGTTTGAATTCGTCTTGTGTGTTAAAGATTTTTTTTAAATTGTTTTGAATTAAATCATACTGTATAGGTAATCTGACAAGTGTCCCATCAAGATCAAAAATGATACCTTTTATCATAGAATTTGTTCCTTGTGTCCATCTTCACGCCAAATCCAGTCTCCACAATCTATGTGCCGTAAAAGGTATGTGCCATCAGGATAGATGTCGTTTCCAAGACTAGGCACTTGCGTGATTTTCCCAAGGCCAAGCATCGTGTAAAGATGTGGTAGGTTCTTTTCTTTTTCTTGTTTTAGAATTTTTGTAGAGATATAGCCCCACAGCGGGGTTGTTGTATGAAATTTTCCAGAATCAACTTCTGTAACGTAAAACTTGTTATCTGAATCTCCTTTCAGGTCCACAGCATAATTTCCATGTGGTTTTTTGTCAATTGCACGGACTGCTTTTTCACCAAGTTTGTTTATTTCCTTGTCTACTACAATTTTTGACACGGTCGGAGTTCCTGTAATTCCTGATGGAGAAATATGTTTGAACGGATACTCGATTCGCTCTCTTGTAAAGGATGCAACAAGTTTTCCTTCATACCAAAAGCTATCCCACGCTAGGTTCTTTCCAGAAAGGTATTCTTGAAACATAAAGTCAGAAAAATCTGCCTTTCTCTTAGCAACCCAGAGATTTATCCAGTGTTTTGCCTCTTCTGTATTGTCACAAAGCAGGCTAAGGTTTCCTCCGGCTCCTTTTTTTGCCCTAATCCAAACTGGCCCTTTTCCAAAAGAGCCAAACGCAGAATCTATGTCGTTTGATAAGTTTATTGTCCTTGTTTTTGCAACTGAAATGTTGTTTTCTGCTAATTTTTTTTGAACTACAAGCTTATCTTGTGCGATAATTTCTGGTTCTGGTAGTAGTGTTTTTGCGTTTAGCAATTTTTTATTTTGCGAAATAACTTGCGCTTCAGATGTTGGTGAAGGGTGCACAAAGCTTATCTTATTTTTTTCAACAGAGTCTTTTACAAGTTTTACAAAGCTAGGCTCAGAATGTCTTGGCGAGCTTATCCTGACATCAAGATCTGGAAATTGTAAATAATATTTGTTAAAGTCCGTTCCTACTATGAAGAATTTTTCTCCAATCACTCTTAATGCACGAACAAAGTTAACTCCACCTATGCCTCCTGCGCCAGTAACAAGAATTCGTTCCATTAGTTAGACCTCAAGTATCATGATATTATGAATTACTCGAAAATCAAGTCATCATAAAAATAGTTCGAATCATTGCTTCTAAACCTACAAGACTAAATAACATGCAAAATTTTCTAATCTCGATGTACGTTTTTCTAAGTCATGATGTGGACTGGAGACGACAGGGGCCTCCAAAAGAACATGTTCTGGCACGAAAGGAACGCTTTGATAGCGATGTAATTGCAAATCTGGACAAGCAAAACCCTTACTACAACATCCCAGAAATTATGAAAATAGAAGAAAAGTTTGGCATCAAATCCACATTTTTCTTTAGAACAATGTATGGAAATGGTAATTTTGAGGATTACGAGGCTGACATCAAATCACTCGTTGATGGTGGTTGGGAGGTAGGATTACACTGTGATCCTTCCTCAGTTGTTGACATTGAAAAACTACAAAAAGAAAAAGAAAAACTAGAACTACTAGCAAAAACAAAACTGCAAGGAAACCGGGTTCACTATCTCAAGTTTACAAAGAAACTGCCAAAGATACTAAAGGATTTGGGGTTTTTGTATGATTCCTCGTTTCGAAACTCAAAGGACAAAATAGACAAATCCGAGATGGGATTTCAAAATTTAGATGGTCTTGTCGAGTTTCCAGTTACCTTGATGGACGCATACTTGTTTACATACATGAAACTGGATGAAAAACAAATCATTCCAACCTTCAAACAAACCCTTGACTATGCAAGAAAAAACGATGCCAAAGTAATTACGGTAATCTGGCATGATAATGTACTAAAAATGATTGGTGGGAGAAAATACAAAGATATAGTAGAATTTCTTGCATCACAAAAGGATATCAAGATCTGCAGAGGCGTTGATCTGGCATCTATTCTCAAAAAATAGCGTCTTTTATTAAAAAACTAAACAAAAAGCTAACCATTGGTTTAAGCTACATCAATGCTACTATTATTATGAAAACAAAACCAAATACTTGCATGAAAGCAAAGTTTGCTACTACATGTCAAGCATGTGGAGAACAAATCAAGCCTGGAAAAGAAATTCTAAAAGATGATGGTGGAAGATGGGTTCACAACTATTGTACTGAGACAGAAATTCCCTAGTTTTTATAATAAATGAAAATGGCTTATATTTAGTACTAAAAAATTCTGCACACACAATTGAATTATTATTCAGAAAGCGGTCTCATGGAGTTGGTTGAAGACATTATTGACCTAGACACAAGAATGAGGTTTGCAGCACTAATCGACCTTAAGGGAAATATTGTCGAGGCAATAATGAAGGCAGGAAAAACTTCGCTTAAAACACAAAAAGAAGAAGAACACTTTTGCAGGCAAGTTGCAGAAAGAAGAAAGATGAGAAAAGAGTTTGATAAAAGCTTAGGAAAGGTTCGTTATGTACATGTTGAGCGAGAAAAGGTAACTCAGATGGTCATTTATACAAAGAAAATGACCATATATTTTACAATGGAGCCTGAGCTTAGCATTACAAGAAAAGTGCAGTTAGTTAATAAGATCAAAAAAATGACGGCACTCTTGTAAAATGAAACAAAAAATTCTTGTAGATGAGATGGATGATGGGATGGATGAAAAGCTAAATGCACTTGGGTATGATGCATACAGTGTAAAAAAACTGCGAACTGAAGGCAAAAAGCTTGCAACAGATTATTCGATTATCAATTATGCAAAAGAAAACAAGATGATTCTAGTAACACGAGATACGGAAAGCGGGCAGGCATGTCAAGAAAATGACATTCCTTGTATTTTGCTTGATAATAACGAAATTTTCAAGATTGTAGTTGAAAAACTAAAACAACTATAGCTTGATGACCTTTTTATTGTACGACAAGGCAAAAAGAATATGGATAGCTGTGATGTGCGTACTCGTGCCTACAAAAACGGCAAAACCTTTGACCAATGTAGAGAGATTGCAGAATCGATGAATGCCCAACTAAAGAAACAGATCGAAGAACATGGTAAAGTTGCATGGAATGAAATCTTGTCTAAAGTAGATCATGATGAGCTTGTCTACAAACTGACGCTAAAGTATTTGCGGCGCGATGGATACGATATTGGAAACTCACAGATTCCTGAAGTAAAAAAATTTTCTAGCTAGGATTTACAGCACAACTACCGTCAGCTTTTCTTAGTTTTCTTGCCATGATAACTGGTGTAAAAAACAAAACAGGTATGGTAATTGCAATCAGCAATGTTTGCAGCTGCGTCAATACAACAGTAAATGCAAGCACACTTGATGTACTAATAAAAACAGAAAGTAGTGTTCCAACACATGTGGGACATGCAATGAATAGTCCTGTTGCGGCGCCAATACTGCTTAGCCCTCCTTCTTTTTTGGCAATTGATATAGCATTAACTGCAAGTGAAGCGTTTAGTCCAACAAGATATGATACTATAATCTGCAAAAGTAGGTTTATTGGAATGATTTGCAAACCAACATGCTCAGTAAAATAAACAATGATTTTTGGCATGTATCCTGGATCGCCACAGCATGGGGTTATGTGAGCTGATGGAACAACTGCACCGTAATGTTCAGAAAATATTACTTCTGGTTGATAGACAAGTATGCCTGATGTAAGTGAAAAAAATGTTCCATACGCAACAAATGCTAGTGCAAATATTTTGCATGACCTACTATTGTATGTGGCTATTGCAATCGTTGATAATATTCCACCATCTTTTTCTAAGACCTTTTGTTTGTGATATCGATAAAGACCATAAGATATTGCGCCAAATGAAAGAAGAAGTATTATGTAAAACCCAAGTGCAAGTCTTTCTATTGCAGGTATTGCATCAGGTGTAATTGCCGCATTTTGAAATCTTGCATATAGTAAAAACAAAATTGTTATGCTGGCAAAACCCAAAACAATTAGCTTTTTTCCACTTTGACCATGTTTTGTGGTCTGTTTTTCCATTCCTTCACAAGATAATAATACAAAATTAAATTTTATCTAATCTAACATTTTGCGATTCACACTTTTGATATCATAAAACAAAAGTGAAAAAATTCTTTCATATCTTTATAAACATTGGAAAGGTACATTTGAGTAGAAAGTATTGAAAATAGATCAAGCTCAAGAGCCAGATTATGAGGTGGCAAAAATAAGCCACATTGGATTTGTAGACCCATATGCCGTAGAAGGTCTCCTTATTCTAAAAGCAGAAAACGGAAAGGAATTTCATATGCGTGCTTTTTCAGGTGAGGTTGCGCGCCATATCTCAAGCTTTATCCAAGAGCAGCGAAACACTGTGCCAACTATCTATAAAATGATAGAACAGATTTGCGAAGAAAATGAAATTGTACTTGTAAAGGTAAAGATCTACGAAAGTGGCGAGGTACTAAGGGCAAACCTATACTTTACAGGAAAAAAGGAAATTGTTCTTAGAAATTATCGTGCGTCAGACGGAATTGCACTTGCCGCATTTTACAATATTCCAATTTTAATTAGAAAAAACCTACTAAAAGAGCACATGGAAGCCTAGGTTACTATTTCGTTCAGCCTATTTTGCTGAAGTGCCTTTTTAATTTCCATAGCAATTCTCCTGCCTACGCCAAACGTTGTCCCATACTGGTATTTTGTGTAAGGTGACGTTGTAGCAACTATTGGATTTCCAGGCACTCTTAGTGATACATCATAGACTACCAAATCCAGGTCCTTTGTTATGACGCTTTGAAGTGAAAATGGTCCAATGATTCCAGGCGGATATACCTTCTTTACAGCTTGTACAAATTTGTCTCCTGTCGTTATGACTTTTTCAAGCAATGATTCACGAATGCTTGCAGGTGTGTGACCTACCTCGATGTTTTGCAGCTCGACTTCTATGTCAAGCTGTTGCCTTGCAGGCAATGCATTATAATCGTGCAGATTAGTTTGCAGTCTCCTTTCAATTCCAATAAAGTCTACCTGATCTGAAATTGGTGTGTAAAAGTAGTTAAAATTAAGATAAGTGCCAATAACTAGCTCTTCGATGCTTGCATTGGCAAGATCCTTTCGAGAAATGATTCCTTGTTTTATCTTTTCTTCTGATTTTTTCTTGTAATCAGAATATGATGATACAATAAAAAACGCTCGCTCTAGTTTTCTTGTTTTTTCTTGTACCTTTACAATTGATGGCTTGTTGATGTTTTTTGGATTTTTGAAGAGCTTTGGGTGTCTTATCTTGGCTTTTTCTAATAGATAGTATTGATTTTTCTTGTTTTGACGTTCTTCTGCTTGGAATAAAGTACGATTTCCAAAAATTGGAACCTTGAACGAATTCTCAATTGGCTTGTAGCCAAGATATGCTGTAAGTGCCCTGTGGGGAACAATAACGATGTTTTTTTCTACTAGGCTTTTTTGGATTTTTGGCAAAAGCATGTCTTTGAATTTATCAACCATGATGATTTCGTCTGCGATTCGTTTGAATCTCTGATAAGGAGTTGTTCTTCCTTTCTGACAAATCACAACCGTTTTAAATCCTTCATCTTTTGCACCATCCATTACCTCAAGTGCAGAGTGACTTCCCAAAACACCAATTCGAACTTCAGAATAGTCTTTTACTATGTTTTGAATTTGCGAAGTTTTGATCACGTGTTTAGCTTTACTGTGAGGAGCTAATATAGCTATCAAGAATCTTTATTGTATAGTATGAGGCTAGAATTTTAGATGGCATATTTTTACCAGTATGAGCTTGTTCTAGTTGGAATAATTTTACTTTCTGCAATGGGATATGCAGGTGTGCGACTGTGGCTGAAACGAAGACGTCAAGAATTAGCGCAGCAAGAAAATGAAAATCAAACTCAAAATCCTAGATAATAATAAATTAGCACAACATTAATCCAAACTTGAAAAGTTGTGAAACTAGTCATAGGAATTACTGGTAGCACTGGAACAATTTACGGCATTAGGATTTTAGAAGAGCTAAAAAAAGCAAAAGTAGAGACACATCTTATCATAAGTGAGTGGGGAAAAAAATGCCTTGCGATGGAGACTGATTACTCATTTGATAAGGTAAAGTCACTTGCAACATACTATTCTGATGATTCTAACATGGCATCTAGTGTCTCAAGCGGGACACACAAAACAGATGGCATGATTGTGATCCCGTGCAGCATGAAGACTCTGTCTTCTATTGCAAACGGATACGACGAAAGCTTGGTTGCACGAGCAGCAGGTGTCACATTAAAAGAATCAAGAAAGCTAGTTTTAGTTGTCCGTGAAAACCCATTTACTGCAATTCACCTAGAAAACATGTTAAAACTATCAAGACTTGGAGTCATAATTCTACCACCGGTTCCAGGTTTTTACACAAAACCTACAACAATAGATGATGTCATAAATCACACAGTTGGAAAATGTCTTGACCAGTTTAACATTGAACATAATCTGTACAAAAGATGGGGTTCAGCATAACTACAATTGTCAAAAATAAAGATTGAAAAAATAATCAAGGCAGACAGAAACAAGGTTTACGATATTATAACAAATTACGAAAATTTTGAAAAGTTTTTTTTAAAATACTTTCCGTCTGTTAGGATAAGATCAGAGCGTGATGATGTATCTGTTATTGAAATGCATATGATATTGGGAAAAAAAGAGTTTGTAATGATGACAAAACATGTAAAAAATTCGCCTGTCTCTCATGAGATCATTGTCATTGGCGGCGACTGCAAAGGTATCCATATAGTTGAAAAATACGACTTGATGCCTGAAGGGACAAAACTGACAGTTGAGGCAGACTTTAGACTAGGCTTGTTTAGAAAACCAAATGTTTCTGACGGATTACAAGATATTATAGAAGAGTTTGCAAGGGTTGCAGAAAGTTAAGATTCTTTTTTGTCTTTGAACTCTTTTAGTTCTTTATCGCCTTCTATCTTTCCTTTCTCATACTCACTTTTTGCTTTACCAAATGTTTTTGCAAGCTCTGGAATCTTTTTTGCGCCAAATATGACTATAGCGGCAATTATTATGATAAAGATCCATTCTTGGCCAGCTATAAAGTTATGTATGATATCTAACATGTCATTTTTTGCTCTGTTTTAGATTTAAGTGTTCATGTATGCAATACTTTGCTTTGGCGTTGTTTTCGCTCAACAACTGCTATTCCAGCAAGGTATAGTGCAAGCATTGGTGCTGCAATAAACCACATTGTGACACCACTTCCATCTGGTGTGATTACTGCACCAAAAATAACTATTGCAACTATTGCATATCTGATGTTTTTTCGCCAAAATGATGCATCTGTTAGTCCTGATGCTGTCGCAGCATACATTATCAAAGGTAATTGAAAAGAAATTCCAAACGCCAAAAGAAATTGTAAAACAAATGTTACAAAATCAACTATGTTAAGGAATGTAACAATGCCTGCGGACTCTCCATACTGGTATAGAAAATCAAGAATGTATGGAATTACCATAAAGTATGAAAAAATACAGCCTATAGCAAAAAGACCGACTGCAGGTAGTGCAATTGATCGTCCAACTTTGATTTCATTTTCTTTTAGTGCAGGCGCAATAAATCCACTAAGTTCTCTTACAACAATTGGCATTGAAACAACTATGCCAACAAGTGCAGCTATGTATATCTGGGCAAAAAACGCTTGACCTGGTGCAGTCTGGATTAATTTTACATTTTCTGGTACAAGTTGCATTCTCATATGATCTGTAATCTGTGCAGCAATGTTATCTAGGGGGTTTGGTTCCGGATAGTAGAGTGTCACTCCAGAAAACTCGATGGCGGTAAAATGAAATGACAGAATAAAGGCAATAACTATTCCAACACAAATAACAATTCGCAAGATACGTGTTCTAAGCTCGTTTAGGTGTCTATTGATTTCTTGTATCTCAGACATGGATTAATTTCCTTTTGGCACTATTTATTTTCAGTATTATTTTATTTTTAAACATAAAAATGATCTAAAAAACAACTATTTGCTGCCAGGTACTGGCAAAAGCTTTGCCGGTGGTAGTCCCGCTTGTTCTTTTTCCTCTTCTGTCATGTTCTCAAACTCGATTGATATTGAGGCCTTTGCCTTAAATTTAGATTCAAGTTCTTTTGCAAGCTGCCCAACATCTTTTCCACCAAAGAACTCCTTTGATCCTTCAAGAAAAACTCGCTCTCCGCGGTCTTTTTCTTCACCTCCTACTTTTGACTTAAGAAATTTTGTAATCTCTGGCACTTCTTTTCTTTCAATATTGTTATGATAGTAGGTGATTCCTTTAATGGGATTATAATCAAATGGCGTTCCATGTTTATAGAGAAACACTCCAATAAACTCGGCATTTTCTTCAGGTTCTCTAACACATTTTATTTCCCAGTTGAGAACCTTTTGTGTGTTATAGTTTAGATTTTCAACTTCTTCTGATGTTAATTTCCAGTATCGATCTCGGGCCATCTAAACAATCAAGCTAAAACAGTGATATGTAATTGTTATTATTGTTTTAATGACGTTACATGCAAAGATAGGTTAATTATGTTTTGATTATGACACAAATTTATGTCAACATATACAGTTTATGTTACAATTGAAAACAAACCTGGAATCAATGATCCTGAAGGCGAAACAATTCTAAATGACTTGGTCTTGAAAGGAAATTATTCTTCGGTTACAAAAATTCGTTCTGCAAAAATGTTAAAGTTTACAATAAAAGAAAAAGACATAAAGTCTGCAGAAAAAAAGGTTCGCCAGATATGTGATGAGCTGCGAATCTACAATCCAATGGTAAGCCAGATTACTGTTGATATTTTTTAGGCTGCGATCCAGACTATAACTAAAAGCTGTTTTGCAAGATTGAATTTAATAACGCCTCAAATAATGGATAGCTGTGAAGGTTGGGGTCATAGTTTTCCCTGGAAGCAACTGCGATCGAGACATGTATCATGTCTTGACAGATGTCTTCAAAGTTGACACTCAATATTTCTGGCATGAAAAAAAACTACCATCGAATCTAGATGCCATAATACTTCCTGGTGGCTTTTCATATGGTGATAGGCTACGAGCAGGAGTAATTGCAGCTCACAGTCCTGTGATTGCAGATGTAAAAAGACTGGCAGGTAGAGGAATGCCTGTTTTAGGGGTTTGCAACGGATTTCAAATTCTTGTTGAGGCCGGATTACTGCCAGGTGTTTTGCTAAAAAACACATCACTTAGTTTTATGTGCAAATGGACACATCTTGTTGTTGAAAACATCAAGACTCCATTTACAAACAAGCTAAAGCTTGGCCAAAAAATACCAATACCAATCGCCAACGGTGAGGGTAGGTACTATGCAGATGAACAAACTCTTGCAGAGCTAAAGAAAAACAATCAGATTGTCTTTATGTATGGCGAAGAAATTAACGGCTCTACTATGCGTATTGCAGGTGTTTGCAACAAGGAAGGAAATGTTGTTGGCATGATGCCTCATCCTGAGCGAGCAGTTGAACCACAAATCAATCCAATTGACTGTAAGCCAGCTTCGTTGATTTTTGAGTCATTGTTTAATACAATTGGTGTGACTAATTGAGTCTTGAAAAACAAGAGTACGAGTATCTTGAAAAAAAGATTGGACGCAAGCCAACAAAGACTGAGCTAAACATAGTTGCAGCAGAGTGGTCTGAACACTGTTCATACAAGTCATCAAAAAAACACCTAAAAACACTGCCAATGAAAGGACCCAGAGTAATCTCTGAAAAAGGATTTGATTCTGGCGTCTTAGATGTTGGTGATGATTATATCGTTACAGTTCACATTGAAAGCCACAACCATCCATCAGCTGTTGAGCCATATGGCGGCGCTGCAACAGGAGTTGGCGGCGTAATTCGAGATATTATTTCTGCTGGTACAAGACCTATTGCAATTCTTGACGGTCTTAGATTTGGAAATATAGAAAAAGATCCTCATGCAAGATGGCTTTTCAAGAATGCCGTAACTGGCATTGCAGATTATGGAAACTGCATCGGAATTCCAACAATTGGCGGAGAGGTAGAGTTTGATGATTGCTACTCAAACTATGCACTAGTTGATGTAGCATCGATTGGATTTGGAAAAAAAGACCGACTCATAAAAAACACTGCACAAAAGGGAGACTTGGTTGTATTGCTTGGAGGCTCTACAGGACGAGACGGAATAGGTGGCTCACAATTTGCATCAGACTCTTTAGAATCAGAAAACAGATCCGCAGTACAGATTCCTGACCCATTTATTGAAAAGCTAATCATTGAAGCAGTACTTGAGGCAAGAAATCAAAAATGTATCAAGGCAGTAAAGGACTTGGGGGGTGGCGGACTTTCATGTGCGATTTCAGAAACCGCAGATTCACTTTCTATTGGAATTGAGCTTGATGTAGATAGTGTTCACACAAGAGAGCCCGGCATGAGCCCAGATGAGATTATGATTTCCGAGTCGCAAGAAAGAATGCTGATAATCACAGACAAGACAAAACTAGAAACACTGCAAGATATTTGCAAAAAGTTTCACGTCCAGTGTTCTGTGATTGGAACGGTAAAGGACAATAAAATGATGCATGTAAAAAAAGAAAAAAACACAATGGCACTTTTACCTGCAAACGTTGTTGCAAACGCCCCATTGCTTGACAGGCCAACAAAAAAGCCATCTTATCTAAAAGAAATCCAAAAGAAAAAAAAACTCAAAGCCCAATCGGATCTCTCACTCATACTTACAAAATTATTATCTGGCCCAAATCTGGCAAGCAAAAGATGGGTGTATGGTCAGTATGATCATGAGGTTGGAATCAGAACTGTAGTCAAGCCAGGTTATGACGCTGCAGTTTTGCGACTAGATAACGGAAAGTTCTTGGCAGTAAAAATAGATGGCAACCCAAAGCATTGTTACATTGATCCTCGTCAGGGCTCAATAGGTTGTTTTGAGGAAGCATGTCGTAATGTTGTATGTACTGGTGCAAAACCAATAGGAATGGTAGATCATCTCCAGTTTGGAAATCCAGAAGATCCAGAAATTTTTTGGACATTTATTGAAGCATTAAAGGGACTTGCAGACTATGCAAAGTACTTTAATATTCCATGTGTTGGAGGAAAGGTCAGCTTTTACAATGAAACTCCAAAAGGTCCTATTAAGCCAACGCCAGTAATTGGAGTATTGGGTCTGATTGACAAAAAGCCACTGCATACTAGCGCATCAAAAGGCGATGTACTGATTCTTGTTGGCAAGACAAAAAACGAGCTTGGTGGCTCTGAATACTTTGAATACATTCATGGTTTTGTTGGGGGAACATGTCCTAAAGTTGATTTTAAAGAATCAAAAGAAAACATGGGCGCAGTACTTGCGCTTTTCAATAAAGACCTCTTAAAGGGAGCTCATGACTGCTCAAAGGGCGGCATAGCTGTGGCAGTGTCTGAGCTTTGCATACAGAATAATATTGGCTGCAAAGTGTATTTAGAAAAAATTCTTGGAGAAAAGATTTCTCATGACAGATTGCTTTTCTCAGAAAGTCACTCTAGATATTTACTTGTTGCACAAAAACAAAATCTAGCTCAAATTCAAAAGATTCTTTTGCAAAGCAATGTATCATACGATGTAATTGGCAGATTTGAAGGCGATCAAATTCAGTTTAGAACAGATTCTACCAATGTTATAGATCTAAGCGTTGATAAGGTACAAAAAAGATGGATGAGATCACTAGAGGACTTGGTCTTGCATGGTTAAGGAAAACTGTGGCGTTGTAGGAATTTTCAGTGTTGATGGAATAAATGTAATTCCAATGGTAATTGATGCGCTTCGTGCATTACAGCATCGAGGCCAAGAGGCTTGGGGAATCGCAGTACCACAAAAACCACCACTAAAACGATTAGGTCTTGTTTCAAGTTCAGCATCAGAGCTCAAAGAAATCGCAGAAGAATACGCTTCGCCTGCAGCTATTGGACATGTGCGATATTCTACTATTGGCAAGAGCAATCTTGAGAATGCACAACCACTTAAGGTAAAGGATCTCTGTATTGCGCATAATGGCACGATCTCAAATGTACAAGAATTGGCAAACATGGTTGGCGGTTGCTCGTTTACGCCGCAAAATGCAAGCGATACTCTAGTTGCAGCGCAACGTCTAGTGTCTTTGATATCAGAAAACGGAAAACTGGGAAAGGCATTATCTATTTTAAAAAATGAAATGATTGGATCCTATTGCTTTACATTTTTGTCAGATGACAACTCTGTCTATGCAGCACGTGACCCACGCGGCTTTAGACCAATGGTACTAGGATACAAAGAAGAAAATAACACTCACATTGTAGCATCAGAGTCTTCTGCACTTATTGCGATTGGTGCAAGACTAATCCGTGATGTAAAACCAGGCGAATTAATCAAGTTTAGCAGAAATGGGTTTGAAACAGAAATGTTTTCAGAAGAAAAAGTACATGCACATTGCTCCTTTGAATACACATACTTTGCCCATCCAACAAGTAGAATGGAGGGGACAAACATCTACTTGGCAAGAAAAAGAATTGGACAGTTTCTTGCAAAAAAGTTTCCAATAAAAGACGCAGATTTGGTAATTCCAGTACCTGACTCTGCAAGGCCTGCCGCACTAGGCTATGCGCAAGAGCTTGGTGTCCAGTTTGATGAAGGCCTTCTAAAGGACCGTTACAGCAAGAAAGGACCACTGCGGAGCTTTATTGAGCCACACCAAAGCGACAGAATCGAGATAAATCGATGGATAATCCCAATAACAGAAATCATTGATGGAAAGCATATTGTTGTAATAGACGACAGTCTAGTGCGTGGTACAAGCTCAAAGGCAATAATTAAGGCATTAAGACGAGCTGGTGCAAAAAAAATTAGCATGCTTGTCACATATCCACCAATCAAGTATCCATGCTATGCAGGAATTGATTTTCCATCACAAGAGGAGCTTGCAACGTATGTTGATGGAAGGGATCTCTCAGAAAAAGAGATTATTGAAAAAGTAAGAGTCGCGATAGGTGCTGACTTTCTTGGCTATAATGATTCAGAAAACCTTGCAAGGGCAGTAGGTATTCCACATGACTCGATGTGCTTTACCTGTTATACGGGAAACTATGAAACTCTAGGAATAAGGCCTGCCTTTAAGACAAGAATAGAAATGAAAGGAGAGTAAAATGGAAACTGCATATGTCTTGGTAAAAAGCCAGATTGCTCATGAGATGGAAGTTATGAATGATATTTTAAAAATCAATTATGTAAAAGAAGCAAAGGGAACATTTGGGGTGTATGATATTTTTGTAAAAATCGAAGCACCTACTCAAAGAGACATTGAAAATACCATCACAAAAAAAATTCGTAAAGTAAAAAATGTATTATCTACCACAACACTTTCTGTTATTCCAGAACAAGACGGTAAATAATCTTAACTAATTAAACTTTTTTGTACCAATAACCTAGGGAAATTTAGGACCAATTTACTGTAAAAATCTTGGCAACTCTAAGGGCCCTGATTTTTTATAGCCTAATCTAATTGCCAAATTATTAAATTTGATAAACTGCTTAACCGATTCTTTAAGCTCTTCTTTAAGCTCTTCAGGGGCGTTTCTGTTTAAAATTTCTAAAGAAATATTGAATAGTTTGGATGCTATTGGATAGGTATCAACTTTAGTGTAGTTTGACCATGAACCCACTTCGAGCAAATCTTCTAAAAACCCATAAAATTCATTTGAATCCAAAATCTCTTGTTTGTAGCTTTTGTTAAGATGGTTACTTACAAACTGCATTTCTTTTAGTCCTCTGATCATATTATTCGTGTATTCTCTAGAAATTCGGTGAATGTTTTTGCTTTGTAATTCAGGATTAATTTGGCCAGCTGTGTTTTTGTAATCAATAATAGTCACAAACTTTTCAGGTGATCCAAAAAATAGGCGTGACCATGTATGTTTCATTTCCTTCCATCTCTTTACTATGTATAGATCATGTATTTTCTTCAATATTTCTATTTGAATAAATACATAGATAAGCCTTATGGTTGTATGTACTTTGTGCGTGCTTTAATCTCTGATAAGAATGTTGCCAGATTAGAGAAGGCAACAAACACGAAAATAACAAAAAACTGCGATCAAGCACTCGGAAAGGCACTTGATGACCTTGAGATGCTCAGAGACGAAAAAGAGGAAAAAGACTCATTCGATATGACAGTCTGCGATGACACGAAAAAGGAAATGAAGTAAGTTGCCTAAGCGTTTCTGTGTTAATACAAAGGGTCTCAATCCTGAGGAAAGAAAAGAACTTGCAACCGACCTTAACAAGCTTGTAGAAGCAAAAAAGGCTGAATTTGAAAAACAAAGACAAGAATCCAAAGAAAATCCAGAGGAGGACTCAAACTAATGAGTTCTCTTATTTTTTATAATAAAAAACCAGTATTATTTTCAAAAAAAGTGTTTGAAACCACTAGATATGCAGATGAGGTATATTTTGATGAATAAGAATTACTTTGAATTAGGTGAAGTTGCACCTTATCACTTTAATAAAAAATTAATCCTGGCACTAGATGAAAGATGGCTGAATTTCTTTGAATCAAAAAATCAAAATTTCAAGGTAGCAATTAACCAAAATCAAATAATTCTAATCGGGCCTAAAGTTTCGACCCAAGACCCGACTGAATCGTACAATCAACCGAGTGAGGCTGATACTATTGGCTGATACTTCTGATCTAATAAGCTTCGTGGCTATTTCGCCAAAGGACATGAAAAATCTATGCAGTTGTGTGTACTGTTGGACTTACAAAGATACATACTACTGCAATAATTGCAGCAAGAAGTACTGCAAAAACCATATTCAAAACCACGCATGTTTTAAAAATTTGGAGGCTTTCCACTAATGTTTTTGCAGTCTAATTGTTATCGTTATCATCATGACAGATGCAAGGGCCTCAAAGGATGCGAATGTAAATGTCATAAAAAGAGGGAATTTGAAAATGAGTAACAGTCAGCCTTCTGTTTCAAAATCTATAAGACTGCCCTTTCAGCAGTGGGAAAAAGTAGAACATCTGGTAGAAGATAAGATATTTCCTGATTTTTCAAGTGCAGTACGTATGTTGGTAGATGGTGGCCTAAGACTACTTGAGATAAAAGATAAAGTACAGAATCCTGAGGAAATCAAAAGACTATCCTCAGAATGGGGCGTGAAAATGAATGAAAAGCAGGTTTTAGAATGGGCCTACAGTCTTTCTGATAGTCAGCTACAAGCAGTTGATATGTTAGTTGATTTAGAAAAAGAAAGACGATACAAACCTTAATTTTTCTGAATATATGTTATATAATAAAAATACTGTATGACATACGTATTACGTAATACAGACGTAATACAGTGTTTAACCATACGGCTTATCTAACTAGAATACAAAAAAATCATGGAATACACATGAATACACACGTGAGTACGCATGAAAATACGTGTAATACAAGAATACACACCAATACACAGAATACAGGTGAATACAATGAAAACTAAAACAACTACAATTAGACTTTCACAGGGTCTACTGAAAGAAATTGATGAAAGATGTGAGAAAAACGGCACTTGCAGAAATGACTTTATCAAAAATGCTATTGATAATCAGCTCGAATTAGAATCTGGAATGGAGGAAGAATCAGAATCTACAAAACCTAAAGAAAAACCAAGATACAAACTAATCATGTATGCCGATGGATCAAAACCTCAAGTTAACAAAGTTAGTTATGATGGAGGAAAGACGTGGGTAAACATTTGATTATATTATTCGTCCGCCTTCATAGTAAATCATACCATAGGGGTCTTTGCCTTTAGGGTTATAAATCTGTCTTGTAAACAGGTTAACTGAATCGTTTTTATTTATGTATTTTATCTCATCTAAAATTAATTCATGTTTTGATCTTAAATATTCATTATTTTTTCTAACCATCAAACGTTCCTCACGTTAAAAAAAATTAAAAAAACAAAACTAAGAGAACTAATTAAGGCACTGCCTGTATTAGTCGAGTTACAGAATCTATACTTCCACCCGCCATAACACCAGAACCCTCACCAGTATCATTTGTTATCTGTGCAGAACTTGGTTCTGTTATTACGCTCTGATTTATTTTTCCAGGATAAAGAGTATCATCGGTTGTGCCAGTTCCAGAATCATTTGTTATCTCAAACCATAAGCCACGAGCTATGTTAGATGCCACTGAATCAGTAAATGATGCAGAATCAGAAGAGGGAATTATGTATGCTGGTGTCGTGTTGTTTGATGCAGTTTTTCCAGCCTTGTTTCTTAAAAGTTCTTGTCTTATTTCTTTTTGGTGTCTTTTTTAGAGTCCTTCTTTACAGCTTTTTTCTTGTCTTTAATATCATTTTTTAGATCTTTTTTGTCCTTGGCAACACTTATTGGTTTACTATCTTTTGATTTTTTCTCATCTGCTGTTGGAGATAATGTTGGTTTTGCTACATTTGGTTTTATTTTTTGCACATTGTTTATTGCAGTCTGCGTATCAGAACCGTCCATAACCTCGAGTGCTCCTTCAAATGTGAATTGGATTGCGTTTCTATTCGCATCCCATCCATACAGTACAACGTTTGATTTTGGAATTGGCTTTGCAAAGGTCATGGTGTAATCAAATGTACTAGTTAATGCATCTGGGTGCATCAATGTCAGTTTTACATCTGATGTAATTTTGTTTTCATCAATTATTTGCAGAGGTTTGTTATTTTCCCAATTTATTTGCAGGTAAGCGTTGTTAAGATCTTTTTGGTTTGGGTCTATTACGTACAGACCCATACGCAATATGTTGTCATATCCACCGTTTTCAGTAAGTGAAATTTTTATATTAAATGGGGTTTGCGTCTTGATGATGTTTGTTTGTATTATAGTAGATGTCTTATATTGTTCTACCGTAACTGGCTTGCCATTAATGGTAATTGGGTTTTGTTTGCTTGTAGAGCTAGATATAAAAGATGGTGCCGTACGGTCACCTCCGCGTCCACCTCCACCTCCACTTTTACTGCTAGATGCAGTACTAGTACTAGTACCTATGCCAAATGGAGATAGTGACGTAACAGTGCACGTAATTTTGTTATTAACAGTGTCTTTAGTACATGAGTCTTCTGTTATCCATGCTCCACCGGTATAGTGCAACATTTTCAGACTAGACTCTGACGCACCTCCAAGATTTGCCTCATCATATGGAAGTGTAACTGTCATACTACCAGAGGTTGTAGCACCGCTAGTTGCATTTACGCTTACGTCCATTATGGAGCCTATACTGTTTAACGTGTTTCCGTTGGAGGCAGTCATTGTAAGTTTACCCGACGCATCTGAGGATGCCGCAGTCACAGACGATGGATTCATTAAATCAACGCTGACTGTTCCTGCCGTGCTAACCGTATCAAAGGTCATGTTAAAGCCAAGGCCTGGAATTGAAATTGACTTGTCATTTGAAGATATCTGGCTATCAATTGGGTCTGGGTCGGTTCCCGGTGCAAGTAATTCACCTGGAGATAATATCTGTGATTCAGTGGCAGTACATGATGTATCTGGGCAGGTAATTGCTGTCAACAATAATCCTGATGGTAAAACTACGTTTGCAGGCATCGGCTGGTTTGCTATAAACGTGGAACCCGTATCAAATTTGGTTCCAGAGTAAAATGTTTGCTTTGCGCCAAAGTTTGTATTTTTGCCAAACTGAACGTTTTTGCTAAAATTCTGTGGGACTGAAGCTGAAAATGTCTGGCCTGCGCCGAACTCACTTGCTAGGCCGAATTGGTTGGATCCTACAAAGGTCTGCGCGCCTGTAAAGTTGGCAAACTGCCCAAATGTTCGTGCAGCGCCAAAGCTAGTTCCGTTGCCAAATTTCAACGAGGAGTTGGTAAATGAGAATGTACTATCCCCACTAAACACCTGTTTGTTAGCAAACTGAGTGCCTGCGCCAAAGAATTGACCGGTTGCAAACGTAGTAGGTCCTGTAAAGTTGGCTAGATCTGGAAGGTTTTGTTTTGAGCTGAATGTCTGGCCTGCGCCGAATTTTGTGCCACTACCAAACGTGTTATACCCTACAAAGGTCTGCGCGCCTGTAAAGTTTGCACTTGATCCAAATGTTCGTGCAACGCCAAAGCTAGTTCCGTTGCCAAATTTCAACGAGGAGGCGGTAAATGTGAATGTACTATCCCCACTAAACTGCTGTTTGTTAGTAAACTGAGCGCCTGAGCAAAATGTTTGGCCCGACTGAAAGTTTTGTAATCCGGAACTAAAATTTGTAACCCCACAACCAAATATCGTTCCAACATTAATAGTCGCATTTTGTCCAAGACTAGATGTTGGTGCACCAGTTACATTAAATGCTGCAATTTTGAATTGGAAAAACTTACCAGCATCTATTGATGAATTTGTATAATACAGTGTGGCGCCATTCCCATTTGTAGTATTAATGAGTTGGGGGGTAAAGCTGGTAAAACTTGGTGGGTTAGTAGGTGTTGCTGATGCACGCCAGATCTTATAACCAACAATAGTATTGGCGCCGCCGTTTGGGAGGGGTTTTTGCCATGTGAATTTTATTGTGTTCTCCGAAGGGGCTCCAACGATAGAAGGAGTCTGTGGCGCATTAGGTGTAGGTGATGACAAAGTATTAGTGACAGCCTGATTTGCAAAATTTGCCAAAATGTTCCGTCCAAATACATCTCTAATATCGCCAGACGTCCTAGTATATGATACAGTAAGTGTGTTTGTAGACGTGACTGCTGCAGACAATATCAAAGTTACACTAGTGCCGGATGCCGAAATGGATGAAACAGTTGGACTGGATGACGCACCACTAATTACAAAATTTGCGGCTGTCGGAGAATTTTTTTCTACAGTCTCGGACATTGTAAGTGTAATGGCAGTCGAATTTGTAGTTGTTGCAGAAGATACCGTAGGGGCTACTGAATCAATCAAATCAAATGATGGACTGACAGAGAACTGATAAATTCGATCATTTGTCATCTCAGATATAAAAAATTTTGAACCATCGGAGCTAAAATCAAAACTACTCGGATTGTTTGATATAGACGTGAACCAAAAATCCCCATTTAAAGTACTTGAAGTGGAGAAAACATATGGTGTAGTTAATGTATATTGCTGAATTGGGTTCGCGCCTCCCCTCATAATATACAATTTGGTACCGTCATTGTTGAAAAGAATTTCTTCGTCCGCAGGGGAGAAAGCGATACTGCTATACCCAGTTGAACTAGCAAGGCTGTATGGTACTGCAAGATTATAGCGATAAACGGTTAAAGTATCACCAATAAATAATTTTGTTCCATCACCATTAAAGGTAATTGCTTGTGGAGTACCCGATATACTGGCTACAAAATTATTTGTATAGGCGATACTTCCAACATCAAAAGCAGTACTTAATGTATACTCAAAAATCTTATCATTGGAATTTCCTGCAACAAACATCTTTGTTCCATTATTATTAAATGTCAAAGCTAACGGATTGATATCTTGATTTCCTAGTGAAGCGGATGATTTTTGAAATGTTGCTGTAGTTATATCGTATGCAGTTGAAAGAGAATATTGATGTACCTTATCATAGACATTTCCAATTACAAACAATTTGGTACCGTCATTATTAAATTCAAAATCAAACGGATTCGGTTCTTTATCTCCCACATACTTAAAGTTTCCAGTATTAGTAACAGCTGAAAAAGCATTCGGAAATGGGATTGTTGCTAAAATGACAAAAACAAACAAAAAACTGTAACCTAATAATTGATATTTCATTTTTTGTATTTTTCTTGTCTGTTTTAATAATTTATAGTGTGAAACTACGCACGAGTCATTTTATCTCTTTTTTCTACGATTTCGCCTGCTTCGATAAGACTACCTTGAGCAGTAATTCTCGTTTTTATCTTATAGACGTGATATCCTACATTGACTCCTCCATAGAAGGTAAGACTAGTCACGTTTACGAATCATATTTTCATATTAAAAAATCAGATCATTAAATTTGTGCATAGTTTACTAATTTAAGAAATGATCTTTTAGATATGATGCAGTTTCTTTAGGATTAAGAGGTTGAGTAGTCGTTCCAGCTCTAATATGAAATTCTGCTTTTGTTTTTACTTCAGCCATCTTGTTTTGTAAGTGTTCAATAAATGAACCATCCCAAAGATATGCATTTTCTGTTCTTAATTTTTCTCTAATCCCTTTATTGCTAGAATCATCTCTTGCTGACATTGCAAGAATTCCAATAACGTTCTTTGATTGCATTTTTCTATAATGACTTAGCTGGCCTATGAATTCAAAAAGAATTTTTTCAGAAAGTTTTGTTGGTTCATAATCCTTACACTCTACAAAAATTTCAACGTAAGGGTCTGACGCTAACACATCAACATAAAACTTGTCTTTCGTTTCTGGATTAATTTGAACTGCATACTGCCTAATAGTTTGATATCCAGCAAATTTTAGAATATTCTCTGTTGTAAACTCTAGCCATTCGCCTGCCTTTTTTTGGTCGCCAATATGAGTTCCTCTTGATAGATCTGCGTCTGGAGGTGCAGAACTGGCTCTATATTCTTCCTTAACTATTTGACCTGTTTCTTCAAGAACCGAGATTTTTGTTTCCTTGATTGGTTTGCCACAGCCAACGCAAAATTGGTCATCATCATCTGCCATTTTACCACAAGAGCCACAAAAAGGCATAATTTGTAATGAATAGACTGTGATAAAAAATAGATCCTGAATAGTTAGGAAATTAGATTATTATTTGCTTAATTTCAAATATTCTAAAAATGAAGGGTCTTTAGCTCTTAGATAGCGTTCAAACTCTGCATATTTCTCTAAAATATCAGTTTGATTGTTTTGTATTTTCTCCAAGTCTTGCTCAATCTTGGTATAGTCTGATATTGTCAGATACGGCATAGCTTTTTGATATAACTTGACTTGCTGTTTTTCCGATAATGCGTAGTATGTATCCAGGTAATCATGATGACCCATTAAGGCATGAGCAAAATTAGAGCCTGAAACATTACTAACAATTGTATAGAAATACTCTCTAAAGGCGTGAAAATGAATTACTCTTCTACCATCTCGTCCTAAACGGTCTAATTCCGGAATTTTGCTTATCCTCCTGGCGAGGATTTTCTGTAGTATCATAGGGCCTGAAACCTGTTCTTCAAGCTTTGGCAAACGACCCTTAAGACTATTCTTTTTAATTTTGCTTGTTCTTCCAAAAATTCTAATGCCATGCAAATGCTCGTTAGTGCTATCTTCTCTCCAACCAAAATACCTCTTTAGATAGTCCTTTAATGCCTCAGAAGCTTCGTGTGTAAGATATGTTTCCCTATCTTCTCTAGACTTTGATGTTTCAGCTCTTATGTTTATTTTAACAGGATCACGATTAAGCTCAATATCTGCAAGTGTTAAAGCTGATATTTCGCCAACCCTCATACCGCTTGATATAGCTACCAAAACCGCAGTTGCAAGTTTGGCATCCAGATTACGAAGTAACTTTACAAGAATTTCTTTTGTTAAAGGTTCTTTTTTTACTCGTAATACCTTTGGAAGCTTTACTCGCTGTTTGCATTTTTCTGTAAAGACCTCTACTTCTAAGTGTGTAAGATATCCTTTGACTACTGTAAACCATTGTTTGATGGTCTTTGGTTTGATTCCTTTTTTGTCCAAATAAACGACGTACTCATTAAGAATTTTGTAAACATCCAATTCTTCATTTTCTATTCGGTTTTTAATCTGAATTTCATCACAATTGTACTTCTCTTTTAAAAATATCCTAAAACCGTTTTTTGATCCAATAATTCCCGTACGATAACAGATGACTGATGCTTGACTATGAGATTGAATGTATATCGTATCTAAGTAATCCTGTAGTGCTTGGTCTGGAGTTATTTCTTTAACTTCTAGAGTCATGTTCCATCACAAGCTCGACTATTTTGAATTTAAGAAATATGGCTATTTTCACAGTATTATATGACTATTCTTAAAAACAAGATTAGTTACTATTTTTCTAGTTGGGCACGTACAAGATAGTTTTAGCTGTAATGGCTGCAGCAATTGTCACAATAGGTGTGATTGTGGGAGTTTCTCTATCAAAAGGAACGTTTGCATCACAACAATACGAGATTTCTGTAGACCCTTTCAAGGACCCACAAAGCCTCTTTACGATGGCCAGAGTAACCATACAAAATACAGGTAGTGAACCATTGACAAATGTGAGAGCTAATTTTGGTGCGGGACAAATCCAAGAACTAGGTACCCTAAAGCCAGGACAAAAAATCATAGTTTCCCCTCCTTCAGACAACCCGCTTGAATTTGTAATAGTTACAGCAGATGAGGGAATCTATGTAAATAAGGTCTATAGAATGCCAACTAAAATGCCTGGCATGATGGGCTCCTAGTATCAGTTAAATGATCTTGATAGTAACAAAATCTGCTTGAAGTTTATCGGCTCAGGAAAGGTAAAGGATGTCTATGATCTTGAGGATGGAACTTTACTTTTCAAGTTTAGCAACCGTGTCTCTGCATATGATGTAAAGTTCAAAGACGAGATTCCAAAAAAAGGCGAGGTGTTATGCAAGTTTGCCGAGTTTTGGTTTAACGAACTAAAGATTCAAAATCATTTTGTTAAAACACAGTCAAAGACAGAGATGATTGTCAAAAAAATGAAAATGCTTCCAATAGAGTGTGTTGTAAGAGGATACTTTTATGGAAGCCTTGTAGGTCGATGGAAAAGCGGCGAAATAAAGCTGCCAAAAGATACAGATACACGGCTTGCCGCAAAGCTGATAGAGCCAATATTTGATCCTACAACAAAATCGACTCATGACATACCCATTGACAAGGCCGCAGCACTTGAGCGAGACCTTGTAACCGAAGGTGAATTTGACTGGCTCTCAGAAACCTCGATTAAAATCTACAACAAAATGGTCAGAATCGCAGATGATGCAGGGTTTATCTTGGCTGACCTAAAGTTGGAGTTTGGCAAGCTTGACGGCAAAATAACTTTAGGTGATTCAATAGGTCCTGACGAATACAGGCTGTGGCCAAAGAGTTCCTATGAAGTTGGCAAGATACAGGAAGCATATGACAAGCAATTATTACGTGACTGGCTTACCGCAAACGGCTATCAAAAACAGTTTGAGGATGCAAGGGCTCGTGGCGAAGAACCAATTGCACCTAAAATCCCTCCAAATCTGATAAGCAAAATGACTGAGCGATATGTTATTGCATATGAAAGACTAACTGGCCATTCGTTATAACTCGAATTATCCTAAATCATCTAAAGTTACAATTGTTGATTTTTGCCATTATAGCGCCTGTATGCCACATAATTTCCCACAAGCTGCTTTTTTGTCATTTTTTACTAGTTTTTTGTATTGCTACAGCTTTGATAGTTCTGCTAGAATAATTATGATTATGCATCTATATTTCTTGTAGCATACAACATTTTGGTTGTAGTATAACTATGATTAAGGTAGTAAAGAAAAATTAGTGCGATTAGCCAACAAAATCTGATATGAGGATCTTTTAGCTTACTGCTTGACTCAATCCTAAACATGTCAACGCTACTTGAAAAGCCAATAAGAGTAAGTAGAATTGTTACAACAACAATTAATCAGGCCAGAGCAATCGAGGATCCTGCACGTGCAAAAGTCCTTGAGATTTTGTACAAAAAGGAGCTTAGCGCAGAGCAAATCCTAGATGAGCTAAAAAAGTCAGGTTACAAAAAGGCGCTAACAACGATGCGACACCACTTGGATATTCTCAAAGAATCAGGTCTAATTGAAATTGTAAGAATCGAAGAAGCCAGGGGTGCGATTACAAAATTCTATGGAACATCGACAAAGTTTTTGGGATTTGATCTGCCAAAAGATTTTGATACAAAATATTCATCGCTTGTCAAAACAACAAGCGGCAAAATTGAAAAACTATTAAAAAATATCTCGCAGAAAATTGCAAACAAAAACTCAAAGTCCGAACATGATAGCTATAACCAATATCTTACCTTTGAAATCATAAATCGCGCAATCACAGAAATCTTAGAAAATTCACACCAAAACTCTAAGTAACTTCGATCACAAAAGTTCCCTTTGTTTGCGGGTTTTGTAAAACCTTAATCATTTTTTTTGGAATTAAGTTTGATGCCTTGTCACATCCAATTGCAATAGTTCTTGGGCAAACAAACTTGCTTTTTCTTAATACTATATCATGTGTATGAGATAATTTCAAGTCCTTACTTCCATGACCACTAACTGTAAAGGATTGACCATCGGCAATTATTGAAAATTTGATTTTTGAGTTTGGATCGCGGATTTCTTTTTTTAGCTTTTCTGGCAATCCACTGCACCCACATGAAGCATTTATTCCAACAATACAGTCGCCGTTTATTGTTAGCTTGGACTCTGTTGTGATCTCAATTGTGTTTTGGTGCAGTGCTGTTATGTTTTTGTGTCCAGTAAACGGAATTTCAAATCGCACATTTTGTGCATAACTAGACTTAAATTAAACTTTCAAAGCATTAAAAACAAAATTGATGCCACAACAACAAGGCTATGATAGAGCCATCACTGTTTTTTCACCAGATGGTAGATTGTATCAAGTCGAATATGCAATTGAAACTGTCAGACGTGGAACGCTTGCAGTTGGCATAAAAAATAAAAACGGCATAATTATCGCAGTTGAAGAAAAACCAAGAAAGCTCCAGATTTCAGAAACCGCTCAAAAAATTTTTCAAGTAGATGAACACATTGGCGTTGCAGCGGCAGGATACATTCCTGATGCACGAAGTCAAGTTGACAATGCAAGATTTTTTTCACAAAGCAGCAAAATGATTTACGACGAGCCAGTTGAGGTAGAGACTATAGCAAAACATCTAGCAGATCAGTGTCAGCAATTTACCCAATATGCAGGTGTGAGACCTTTTGGTGTAGCACTGATAATTGGTGGAGTTGATGAACATGGAAGCTCACTTTATCTAACTGATCCAAGTGGAACCTACATCGCATATGATGCAGTTGCAATTGGTTCTGGCTCTGATGTTGTAGCGGACTTTCTTGAAAAATCATACAATCCAAGTATGTCACTTGATGATGCTGGTGCTCTTGCAGTTGCTGCAATTTATTTGGTAAGTGAAGAAAAGGAAGGCTCAAAACATATCAAAATGTCACAGATAAAATCTGATACAAAAAAATTTGAAATAATTCCAGAAGATCAGATTGCAAAGTATGCGAATGTTGCAAAACAGAAATATCCTTCTGAGAAAAAATAAACTATTGAATATTTCAATCGCAATCCCAAATTCATCTCTAAGCGATGAATCAACACAGCTAGACAAGTCTCGCAAGATTTCACTTATTGCAAGGGCTTGTGCAATTTTTGAAATAGATACAATCTATGTTTATCATGAAGGTGGAAGCAAATCTGAAACATCGCTTATTGTCACTCTATTGAAATATTTAGAAACTCCGCAGTATCTGCGCAGGCGGCTTTACCCAAAACTTGATGAGCTAAGATATGCTGGTGTGTTGGCACCACTTAAAATCCCAAGCCACATGCCAATGATAGATCCTAAAAAAATTCAAAGTGGTGATATCCGTGATGGCGTAATATTCTACCTGAAAGGAAAAAAGTTTGTCGATGTAGGAATTGATTTTGCAATACCATATTTTGGAAAGATGCAAAGTGGTGACAGAGTTACAGTTCAATTCAAAAAAGGACATCCTGCTTTTGAGATAAAGGAAGTAACAAAAGAAAACATACCAAAGTATTGGGGATACAAAGTAAAAGAAAGAAAAAACCTATCTGAATTTTTAGCGTCATGGGACGGAAACATCATTTTGACCTCGCGAAAAGGAAAGTCGATAACAGAAACTTCGTTAGAGCATTTCTTTGATCAAAAACCACTTCTTGTTGTTTTTGGCTCTCCACAAAGGGGATTATATGATATTTTAGGCTCTAACATAAAGAACATACAAAACTCAAAAGTTCTAAACTTTTTTCCACAACAGGCTACTGAGACAGTTAGACTTGAAGAAGCACTCCTTGGAACCTTGTCGATTCTTAACATTATGCGATTGGGTTATATTTAATATCAAAAAAGTTTGTTTTTGAAAAACAAAAAAAATTTTCTAATTTTGGCAATTGCACTTGGAATTGCTGGTATTGTGATCGGTACAGTGACAATATTTTTCGCAGTTAGTGATATTTTGAAGCCGTAAGATTTTTTATAAAAAACCGATTTTTTATTGCAAAATTTTAGTACGTATATAATGGGGTTTGCGACTTTTTTCGTTTATCTATGGGTCATAGAAAACACAGCCAACCACGTCGTGGTAGCCTTGCGTATCTACCTAGAGGACGTGCTAAAAGCATGGAAGCACGTATTCGGACTTGGCCAAAAACGACTTTGCAAGAACCAAAACTTTTAGCTTATGCAGGATTCAAGGCAGGTTGTATCCAAGTTGTTAGCATTGATGATCGTGAAAAAACTCCAAACTATGGAAAGCAGCTAGTATCGCTTGCAACAGTAATTGCAACACCACCAATAGTTGTAATTGGAATGCGCGGATATTCAAAAGACAATGACGGCCTGCATGCAGAGTTTGATGTTTATGCAAAAGATTTGCCAAAGTATGTTTCAAGACTTTTTACTGCAAAGCCAAGTGATGAAAGTATGGCAAAGGCAGAAAAGTCACTAAATAAAATCGAGGAAATTTTTGCACTTGTTGCAATCTCGCCACAAGCTGCAGGACTAAAACAAAAAAAGCCATTTGTCTTTGAGGTTGCCGTAAAGGGCGGGACAATTGAAAAACAATTTTCATATGTAAAAGATCTTTTTGGAAAGGAAGTAAAAATTGATCAAGTTTTTGAACCGGGTGTAATGGTTGATGTTGCTGCAATAACAAAAGGCAAGGGTTGGGAAGGTCCAATCACAAGATATGGAGTAAAAAGAAAGCAACACAAGTCAAGAAAAAGTGTAAGGGCGCTTGGCTCGCTTGGTCCAATCTCGCCTTCAAACATAATGTATACAGTTCCGCGTGGAGGTCAGCGAGGATTTCATCAAAGAGTGGAGTATAACAAAAGAATTATGCTAATGGGTAACACTGAAAAAAGTGAATTTAAAATTAATCGCGTTGGCGGATTCAAACATTTTGGAACGGTAGCTGGCGATTATGTAGTAGTAAAGGGATCTGTTCCTGGAACCTACAATAGATTGATCAAGTTCAGATCACAGATAAGAAAAATTCCACCAAAGGTTCTCAAGCCAAACATTCTTGAGGTTGTTGTATGAAAGCACATACTCTGTCACTTGAAGGTTCTAAAGAGTCTGAAATTGAATTGCCTCCAGTATTTTTTACACCGTTTAGAAAAGACCTAATTCACAAGGCTTACGTAAATCTTGATTCACACAGATACCAAAGACAGGGAAGACATCCTACTGCTGGCATGGATGTTGTTGCAATGTCAAATGATCCTCCAACTGGGCATGGCCAGGCAAGAGTTGCAAGACTGCGAGGAGGTGGAGGAGGACGACAAGGACAGGCAGGAGGTGTTGCCTCAACTCGAGGAGGAAGACAAGCTCATCCACCAATAGCAGAAAGAGTGATTTACAAAAAACTAAACAAAAAAGAAAACACCCTAGCATTATGCTCTGCAATTGCCGCTACTGCATCAAAAGAGCTAGTAGAGGCGCGTGGCCACAAAGTAAATGAAATTGGTTCATTTCCACTAATTGTTTCTGATGATATAGAGTCTGTATCTACTGCAAAAGAGATGAGAAAAATTCTTGAATCGTTAAAGTTATCCAAAGATATTGAAAGACTAAGTACCCGTAAGGCGCGTACAGGAAAATCTGCACTACGTGGAAGAAAAACAAAGATTGGGAAAAGCATACTCTTTGTTGTAAAAAATCCTGAAAAACTTGCAAGAGCATGTGGCTCTTTTTCTGGGGTCGATGTAACATCCGCAAACAATCTTAGTGTTTTGGATTTGGCGCCAGGGGCCCATCCAATCAGACTTACTGTATATTCAAAGAGTGCAATAGATGAGCTTGCAAAGATCAAGTCACCTCATTTGGAATTAATGGTGAAGGTTAGATGAATACAGACGAGGCAACAAAAATAATACTGCGACCATATGTCACAGAAAAGACATTTGCACTAGTTGAAAATGAGCAAAAAATTTGCTTTATTGTAAACAACTTTGCATCAAAATCAAAGATTGCAGAAGCAGTAACAACATTATACAATGAAAAGGCAGTAGATGTTAATACATCAAAAACGATTTATGGAAAAAAGGCATTTGTCAAATTTGAATCAACAGAAAAGGCGCGTGACTTGGCAACAAAAATAGGAATGCTATAATATGGTCATACGTGATTTTTTACAAATTGGTGTTAAAAAATGGTAAAGCAATTTGAGTATCGTGGGGTTCCACTAGAAGAGCTTCAAAACATGTCACTTGAAAAGCTGTTCCAGTTGTTCTCCTCAAGACAGCGAAGGTCACTTACACGAGGAATTACTGATGGGAAGCGAAAACTAATTGAAGAAATCAAGCTTGCAAAGGCAGGCAAACTAAAAACACCAATCAAAACACATCTGCGTGATCTGATTATCTTGCCTTATATGGTTGGCGTAACTGTTAATACTTTTGCAGGAAAGGACTTTGTTCCTGTTACCATAATTCCAGAAATGATTGGTCATTATCTGGGCGAGTATGTTATGACAAACAAAAGAGTATCTCATGGTGCACCCGGCGTTGGCGCATCAAGATCCAGTTTGTATGTGCCACTAAAGTGATTGTATGGGCCAATTTGATTATGCATTTGCAAAATTTGATAGCACAAAACATGTACGTGCTTCCTTGAGAGAAAAAGGAATATCCCACAAACATGCACGCGAAATCGCAGTTACAATAAAGGGCATGTCAATTGAAAGGGCACGTGATTTTCTAACAGGTGTTGTATCACTCCAAAACGCAGTCCCATTTAGACGATACAAAAAGCAAGTTGGTCACAAATCAGATTCTGGTGTCATGGCAGGAAGATATCCACAAAAGGCAGCAACCGAATTTGTAAAATTACTTGATAATCTAGAATCAAATGCAGAGTACAAAGGAATGGATTTAGACAGACTAAAAATTGTAAATGCCACAGTACACAAGGGTGTAATAGTCAAGCGCTTTATCCCGAGAGCCATGGGACGTGCAACTCCAAAAAACAATACTCTAACACATGTTGAGTTGGTCGCACAAGAGGTATAGTCATGTCATCAACAAAAAATGTAATCAAAGACAACTATAACATGATGCTGCTAAATGACTATCTGCGAGTGAAAATAAAAGATGCTGGATATTCTGGAGTTGATATTTCAAAAACACCAACAGGAACCAGAGTCGCTCTACATGTTACACGACCTGGAATTGTTATTGGAAGAAAGGGGACAGGAATACGTGAACTTACTGAGATTTTAGCAAAGGATTTTGGCCTGAAAAACCCCCAACTATCAGTTGTTGAAATTGACAGACCTGAGCTTTCTGCAAGTGTAATGTGTAATAGATTAGCCTCACACATTGAACGAGGTACTGCATTTAGACGAGCTACAATGTGGACACTAAAACAAATAATGGAAAATGGTGCAATGGGCGTTCAAATCACATGTTCAGGCAAGCTTCGAGGAGATAGATCATCGTTTGAAAAACATACAGCTGGAATTCTCCCGCGTGCGGGTCATCATGCCGAAGTTGTAGTAAATGAAGACATTGCACATGTAGAAACTCCTATGGGACTAATTGGCATACGAATCAGAATCGCAAGAAAAGACAAAGTTGTGCCAGAATTTGAACTAAGAGACAAGGCAACAATAAAACAAAAAAAGGTTGCACCAAAAGTAGAAGAAAAAGAAGAGGAAGAAGAAAAAGAGATTGTCATAACCGAAGAAATTGCAGAAGAGATTGTAGCTAAAGAGCTTGAGAAGAAAAAGCCAAGCACAGAAACTGAACAAATTTTGTTTGAAGCAGAACAAATGAAGAGTCTTGAAACGCTAGAAGAAGTGGAGGAGAAGCTAAAGTAATGGCACATCTTAAAATGAAGACAATTCGTGAGCTAAACGAAACTGATCTGAAGGGAAGACTGGATCAGCTACGAACAGATCTAGTAAAACTAGAGATAGAGTCGGCAAAAGGTACGTTGCGAAAAGATAGTGGAAAAATAAAGCCACTAAAAAGAGACATTGCACGAGTTCTTACAAGATTAAACGAGATGAAAAAGAAATGATCACTCAAGAAAACATTGCACTTCATGAGCTTATCGGGCTAGATACGGAAATTTTGGATTCATCAAACAAACAGATTGTGGGACTATCTGGCAAAATAGTTGATGAGACAAAATCCATGTTTACACTTTACACAAAAAGTGGACTAAAAATGATTCCAAAACATAACAGCAAATGGCAATTCGCACTAGATGGTACACACGCTGTTTTAGACGGAGCAGTACTGACCCGAAGATCTTATGATAGGTTGGGGGCAAAACTATGAGTCGAAATATTGGCTTATCTGCAAGTACACCAAAATTAGAATGTACTGATTCTCACTGTCCGTTTCACGGAAATCTGCCAGTGCGCGGAAAGCTGTTTGAAGGAACAGTAGTTAGCTCAAAGGCAAGAAAAATGGTAGTGGTACAGCGAGAAACTCCAAAATACATTGACAAGTTCAAAAGATACGCAAGAAGCAAGAGTACAATTCATGCATTTGCTCCTTCTTGTCTTGCAATACAAGAAGGTGTCAAGGTAGTGGCAGCAGAATGCAGACCGATATCAAAATCGGTTTCATTTGTAGTAGTGGAGGTTAAATCTTAATGTCCACAAAAAGTCGTGCAGTATCTGCAAAAGGCGTTGAAGAATTTAGGCCATATGTAACACGTGCCTTGCCATTAGGCGCACAGATAAGATGTGCAGATAATACTGGTGCAAAAGTTGTTGAGATCGTTATGGTACAAAAAACAAAAACCCGAGTTTCACGAATGCCTGCAGCTGCGGTTGGGGATTTTGTAAATGTTGTAGTAAAAAAGGGACCCGCAGAGCTACGAAAGCAAGTTTATGGTGCTGTAATCATCAGGCAAAAATATCCTATTCGAAGACTAAACGGGATTCGCGTATCATTTGAGGACAACGCTGCAGTTCTTGTCACTCCAGAAGGTGAAATAAAAGGAACTGACATCAAGGGTCCTGTTGCAGCAGAAGCATCTGAAAAATGGCCAAGAATAGCAAATCTGGCATCAATGGTGGTATAAAATGAAGCCAACAAAAATTAGAAATCTCAAGATTTATCGAGCATCACACAATGTATTAAGCAAACAACTTGGAAGTCATCTTTCAAAAGAGCTTAGACAAAAGTATGGCACACGAAGCATCCGCGTAACAACGGGTGATACGGTTCGAGTTTTACGTGGCGAATACAAGGGAGTTGATGGAAAGGTAAAGGACGTTAACACTTTGAAAAACGCAGTTACAATTGAAGGAATAAAAAAAGAAAAGCTAAAGGGAGGCCAATTTGATGTTTACATACATTCTTCTAATCTACTTGTAACTGAGATAAACACAGGCGACAAGCGCCGTGTTCAAAAACTAGAAGGAAAACCCAAGACTCCAAAAGAAAAAGAAGTAAAACCAAAAGAGCAGCAAGAAATTAAGCCAAAAACAGAACAACAAAAAGAACCACCAAAATCTGAGCCAATACCAAAACAGGATCCAAAAGCCAAGCCTGCTGCAAAGGTGCCAAAAACAAAATCAGTAACAAAAAAACCAAAAAAAGATTCAAAGAGAAAGGATGAGAAATAAATGGTAAGCATAGCTGGTAGCAAAAAACTAAAACGACAAATGGCGCCAACGTTTTGGGGCATTACAAGAAAAGACAAGCGATTTGTTGTAACAGTAAGACCAGGACCTCACTCAAAACACCATTCAATTCCAAGTGCAGTTTTGGTTCGTGATACCTTAAAACTTACAAAAAATCTTAGGGAGGCAAAATCTGCAATTTATGGAGGAAAAATTACTATAGATGGAGTAAAACGCAAGTCATTGCACCACGGAATCGGACTGATGGATGTTATCGAATTATCTGACGTTTCAGATGTTTATCGGCTGGTGCCACAAGAAGGTCACGTGTTAAAACCATTAAAGATTTCAAATACAGAAAAATCAAAAAAACTAATCAAACTTACAAGTAAAACTACAATTAGAGGCAAAAAAACACAATTAGGATTTCATGATGGTCGTTCTATGATTTCAGACACTGCCATTAATGTTGGTGATTCCTGCCTTATTCAGATTCCCGAGCAGAAAATTTTAGAAGTAATCAAGTTAGAAAAGGGTTCGCAAGTTATAGTTACAAGGGGGATAAATGCAGGACAGATTGGCAAAGTTGAAGAGATACGAGAAGGCACATACATTCTACCAAAGCGAGCACTAATCTCACTTGGGGAAAGAAAGATCGAAATTCCTTTGGATCTTGTCATGGCAGTAGGAAAAGAAAAACCTGTCATTCAAGTTAGGTGAAAAACATGTCGCAGCAAACTCAATCCGTAATGAAAACAATCACGCTTAACAAAATAGTCTTGAACATGGGCGTTGGAAAATCAGGCGACGCAATCGAGATTGCAAAGCTTGCTTTGGATCAAATATCTGGCAAAAAGTCATGTGCCCGCGAGGCAAAAGAAACTCAAAGAGACTGGGGTGTGCGAAAAGGTGAGCCTATTGGCGTTGCAGTAACTATCAGAGGCAAAGACGCTATCGTACTTTTGAAACGACTCTTTGAGGCAAAGGGAAACAAAATCAAGGGTTCATCATTTGATGATTTTGGCAATATTTCATTTGGAATTAAAGAGCATATCGACATGCCTGGAATAAAATATGACCCAAAAATTGGCATACTTGGATTAGACGTTGCAGTTACGTTAGCCCGACCTGGATTTAACATTAGAGTTCGAAGTCGTCACAAGGCAAAGATTGGCAAGACGCATAGAATTTCACATGAGGAAGCACAAGAGTTTCTAGCTCGTGAGTTTGGAGTAGAGATATTATAATGGCAAAGAATCGAACATACGAATTTACTGGCAGAAAAAAACACAAGTTTGGACGAGGTTCCAGATGGTGTAAACGATGTGGAGATTATACTGCAGTCATCCAAAAATACGACCTTATGATCTGTCGTCGATGCTTTCGCGAAGTAGCAAGCTCTCTAGGATTTAGGAAAAACAAATAGGAAAAGAAAATGCCAGCAACTAATGTTTTATCAAATTTGTTTGTGACATTATACAACACAGAAGCACGCCGTAGAGGTGATTGCATTGTCATGCCAACTTCAAAACTTGGAGTCGAGGTTCTAAAAACATTGCAAAAATCAGGTTATATCGGAGAATTTGAACACGTCGATGATAGACGCGGAGGTAAATTCAAAATCAAACTATTGGCAAAGATAACAAAATGTGGAGCGATTACCCCAAGATTCAAGGTAAAAAAAACAGAGTATAATGAATGGGAACAGCAATACCTACCATCATACTCAAGAGGTATGCTTTTAGTTACGACAAATCAGGGTGTGATGTCACATCATGATGCAGCAAACAAGGGTTTGGGAGGACTTTTGATAGGCTATGTCTACTAAACAGCTCGAAAAGTTTGAAACCATAGTGGAAATTCCCCAAAAAGTCACTGTAACTCAAAAAAAGAACATGATTCACGTTGTAGGTCCGCTTGGAAAGACTTACAAGAACTTTAAAAAAATACCTGTATCGATAGAGGTAAAAGACAAAACTATTCTTGTAAAAGCACAAGGAACTAGAAAAAAAGACTATGCCATTTTACATACAGCAAGCTCTATACTAAAGACTCTATGCGAGGGAGTTATCGAAGGGTATACCTTCAAAATGAAGATAGTTTATGCCCATTTCCCAATAACTGTAAAAACAAAAGATGACCAAGTTCTTGTGGAGAATTTCCAAGGCGAACGTGCCCAAAGGATTGCCAAAATTCATGGAAACACAAAGGTTGTATCAAAAGGCGATGACCTGATTCTTACAGGCCCAGTTCTCACAGACGTATCTCAGACTGCTGCAGAAATTGAGCTAAAAACAAAAGTAAAAGGCAAAGACCACCGTGTTTTTCTTGACGGCATTTACATTTATTCAAAGTCAAAAGGCATAGAAAAATAGTAAACAAGACTAAATTACCATCAATTCATAATCTGACATGGTCCTTGATCCTGAATTTAAGGAGCAAACAAGTAGGCTAATTCAAGAGACACTTGCACTTTACAAAACTGCTGGTGCTTCTCCGAGGATAGGTGAGGTATGGGGATGTCAAAATATTGGTGATTTTTTATGCGGTTTTTTTGTAGGTGAGATGGTAGGCTCTGCGCTGAGTGCATTTCAAGTATTTTACAAGCGTGAACCAACAGCAGACGAGCATTTAGAAATTATTGATCTTGTTGAAAAATATAACAAAGAAATCCAAGAATTCTTTTCACAGTTCAACCAGTAAAGATTAAATCGCTTTTGGCTAGGTACAAACCTGTTGCCGCCCTAGCTCAGCGTGGTAGAGCACCGGACTGTTAATCCGATGGTCGTCAGTTCAAGTCTGACGGGCGGCGCATTTTCATATTTCTTAATTCGAATTAAGAAATACAATAAATCTTCAATGACGAGTCTATTACAATGTCGCATAATTATTAACAATATTTCTAAATTCGAGTTTAGAAATATAGATCCATGAAACCGTTTAGTTTACTGATTTAGACTGTATAGATCTAATACTTGATCGCATATCAGCAATAATGCAGGAGGTTTACATTGGCCAGAACTAGGCGGGCCAATAGGTATTGTGTTGATTGTGGTGCAAGGCTAGTATATTACCCACATCTTTCAAACCCAAAGGCACCAAACGAGCATAGGGTTCTAGTTTATGCCTGTCCTGACTGTACCAAAGATTATGAAAAACCAAAAATGTTTGCAATCAGGCGAAATCAGGTAGAAGAACCGCTGGAAACTGTGGAAATTGAGATAGTCCAGATGCGAAACAAGCAGGATTGATCCCTATTTTATGTAAAAATCATGCAAAAAAGTTGTTTTTTGCCTGGTCCACTATTGGATTTAAGCTAGCAAAAAACTAAAATTTTCTAGAAAATAGCAATTTATTCGTAAAAGCTAAACCCCCTTGTCCTTAGTACCTGTTTACGAGTAAAGCGATTTTTTCAAAAATATCTAATTTTATGGGGGGTTTAACACTTGTTCGTAACTATTGCAGCCAACACTAAAAACATCCCCCTTGTCTAGTTAGACTTGCATGATCTTTTTTTGACACGAGTAAAAGCTAAACCCGCCACCATATACAACATGTTAGAATGTTTTCATTATGAACCGACTCGTCTTTTCACTCATTTCCAGTACTTGATTTATGGCATCAAGTATAATCTGTTGTGTGAATTGTTCAACTTTGTCTAAAACAACATATACTCCTACCACTACCTTGCCATCATCTCTAAAGACTTTATGAATTGCCTTTATAGAGTCACAAAAGCTTTGGCAGAATTTTTTTCTCTGTTAAACAATCTCATTTGTTTTGTACCTACTTTTGATATGCTCCAATTGCATAGATAAACAATTCTAAAGAAACTTTTGTAACAATATAGTCAGGATTAACTATGAGTTTTCTGACTATCATGTAACTATAATCTCACGACAATAGTTGTTGTAAAATATGATTTAGCATGAATTTATTAAATAACATAATTTAATGAATTTCAGTAACAACATGGATGTCGTTTTGCCAGTTTCACAACCGATAACTGATGAACAGCTTAAAAAATTAAAAGAATATTTCAAGGACATGCCAACTGAAGTTGTATTATCTGGTTTAAAATTTGCAAAAAATAGATGGTCAGCTAAAGATGCGGGTGTTCTTAAAGTTGGTAGAAAAAGCATTGTAAAAAAAGAAATTCATCTAGTCACTGCAGAGCAAGCGCAATGGAGGCTAAAAAACTGGAAAATGATGATTGCAAACTATAGAAGAAGAGGATACAGCTATCCAACAATATTTAGAATAAAAAAATTATTGATTCAAATTAGTAAGAAAAAATCTAGATAAGTGTTCCTTTTTTCTGTGCACTCTTTCCTTGCAAATCAAATGGAAGCTCAGGAATGCTTTTCTTTGTTTGCCCTTCAATAACTGCTTGCGCTTCTTCTAGTATAGCTAGAGTTTCAGTACTTCCTTGCGATGTAAACATTGATTCATGTGGGGTTAGTGATGCGCCTGATAGTACTCCACCTAATATGTTTGACAAGTCTTGCATAGATGCAGTTGCATCAGGCATTATTCCTCCAAGTGATGCACCTAGTCCTTTTATCACTGACATGCAAGGACTGAGTGTTACTACAACATCTCCTAATTCTGAAACCGTGTTAAGTCTAATCTGGATCTGTTCCATGGCAAGCCTTGCATTATTTACCATATTGTTCATTTTTCGAATCTCTGTAAGCTCAATTGCATATGCTCTTGCATAGGTGTGATTATTTGTTTTTTGAGCTTCTACAATTTTTTTAAAAACAGCATCATGTTTTTGTTGTAATTTTTCTGTTATGGCACTTAGCTTGGTTACTTGAAACTGTAATTTCTTCTGTGCGTCTTCGATTTTGTTTCGTAATGGAGCTTCTGGTTTTACCTTCTCCATTACTTTTTGTGATAATTTGCCTGTGTTGATCTTCTGATCCCATTTACTTATGAACGAACCCAAGTTTTCCCAGTTATGATAAAAAAATTGCTTTTAAAGAAATTTGTAACAACTTGATGTGTAACTCTAGTTACACTACTCTGTGGTTACACGATTAATACACTATCCAAACGTAAGTGTATAGATTTCAAATCCAGGTGAATTTACAACAATCTCTAATGTGTGACCTTCAACACTATTGCTATTTACAATATTGTAAAGTTTAGGCTCTGATGTGTACAGCTTTCCGCCACGATTAACATCTTTTCCAGCATAACTCTGAGATATTTTGTTTCCATCAAGAAGTATTGTCAAGTCACCTTTGTTTGCAGTCACAATATTAACCTCCTTTGCAAAATAGGATATCTTTATCCTTCCATTATCCGAAACTAGTTTCATACTTCCTTCCAAATTTTTCCATGTACCGTCCAAATAGAAATAGTGCTGTTGTAAGCTTGCTGGACTTGTATATGTGACATCATTTTCTGGATTAAACCCCTCAGGATTACCTAGCTGATTTCTACCTGATGCAAATTTATATCCAAAGTATAATTCTGGGGTTCTAAAAGTTGTATGCTGAAATTCTTCTAAATCAACTAACTGTTCAGCTGAAGCTACACTAAGACCAAGACTGGCAGCTCTTTCTTCTAATAATTGTTGTATGACTTTTTCAGTTTCCTGATATTCACCTTCTCCAATATGATCATAGCGTATGTATCCTTCATGATCAGCTATATACTTTCGTGGCCAATATCTATTCTCAAAGGCTTTCCATGTTTGCCACTCATTATCAAGCACAACAGGATATTTGATTCCATACTTTTCAACTGCCATTTGCACATTTTTTACATCTTTTTCAAACTCAAATTCCGGCGAATGAATGCCAATTATTAACAACCCATTATCTGCATATTTTTCATGCCATGCCGTGATGTATGGAAGAGTCCGTATGCAGTTAATGCAACTATACGTCCATATATCATACAGGACCACTTTTCCTTGAATCTCTTTTTCTAATTCTTCAGGTGTTGTATTGATATAATCAGCAATACCTACAAGATTTGGTGCCTTTTTAAAACTACTTTTATCAATTGTTTTTTTTTGCAAATCACTATCTGATATCTGAGGCGATGATTGGGTTTCAATTATTGAGAACGCAAAACTAAGCGAACCTACAAGAGCAGAAATTATTATGCCTAAAATAATTGCTGTTTTTACTTCGTTTTTCATATTGATTATCCTAACAATACTAGCTCATTTAATAACGGAAAATTTGCAATGTAGGCAAGCTGATTTGTAAAAACTAGTATGCCAAGAACTATGATGAATGAACCTAGAATTAGCGAATAATATCTTAGATGTTTATTCATTGCACGGATTATTCTGGTTGCTTTAGAAAAGAATACGCCCATCAAAATAAAGGGCATTCCAAGTCCTAAAGAGTAGGCTAGTAAGAGATTAAATGACATTGCAGGAGTGGTGGCAGCCAACGTTAGAATTGTACCAAGTACTGGCCCCACACATGGCGTCCACCCTGTAGCAAATGCTAGACCAAATAGAAAGGAAAGAGGATAGCTTGTTTTTGTTTTTTTGGGAAAGAATCTTTTTTCAACGTTTAATGACACAAATTTTGTTGAAAGTAAGAGAAATACACCAAATCCAATGATGATTATGCCGCCAATTTGATTTAATGTAGTTACTAGTTCGGTAGCCGAATTTGATAAAACACTGTTGATTAATACTCCGATGGCAGAAAAAACAACTGAAAAACCTAAGACAAAAAAAACTGTATTTAAAATGACATTTGTTCTATTTACTGAAAGTGTAGTGCCTCCTTTTTGATTAAGCGCTGTGATAGTTGTTCCTGATATATATGCAAGAAATGCAGGGATCATTGGCAAAATACATGGGGCAACAAATGATCCTAATCCGGCTATTGCTGCAATTGCGAGGGTTATATCTGCCACAAACTATGCTCATCGTTTTTTTATTAAAGCGTTCTTCCAATTTGTTTCCAAAATCATTCATTTGATTTTTATCTAAGACAAAAATTATGGCAACGTGAACAAACGATTCATTATAGTCGGTGTAATATTGGGCATCTTGATTAGTATTGCAGTTTACGTTGGCTCCCCAATGTTTCTTGGCTTTGATTTACAACGTTAATTTTAGATAATTTGGAATTTTTTTCCTGACATTTCAAATACATCTAATACTTTTTTAATCTGATTTTTTTCAAACCATGCAGTTACAGAAAGTCTAATCCTCGCTTTGTTTTTGCTTACTGTGGGATACCTTATTGGTTGTGCAAAAATTCCATTTTTAAACAAATATTTTCCAAACTCTAAGGCGGTCTTTTCATTTCCAATAATTATTGGAATGATGTGAGTAACTGAACTAATGTCATACCCAATATTTTTTAAGCCATTTCTGAAAAGTTTTGTATTTCTTTGTAATCTTTCTTGTTGTTTTTTTCTATTAGAATCAAATTTTCGGATTGCGTCTTTTACAAGAAATGATGGTAGCGCAGAAGTATAGATAAATGACTTTGATCTGTTGATGAGTAAATCTATAACATTATTTTGTGAGGCTACATACCCTCCAAATGAGCCAAGTCCTTTACTTAGACTGCTAATATACAAATCAATTTTTTTTGCAATCTTAAAGTGATTGGCAGTACCTTTTCCATCTTTTCCAAGTGTAAAATCCCCATGTGCATCATCTAATACTAGTATTGAATTTGTTTTTTCAGTAATTTCTGAGATTTGTTTTAGATTTGCGATATCGCCATCCATGCTAAAAACACCTTCAGTTACCACAAATTTTCGTCTATTTTCGTGTTTTATTTTTGCAAGTAAATCATCAATGTCATTGTGTTTATACACTAAAACTTTGGCTTTACTTAGTCTACATGCTTCGATTATGCTTGCATGATTTAACTCATCACTAAAAATTACATCATCTTTTCTAATTATAGTTGAAATGGCACCAAGATTTGCCATATATCCAGTTGGATAGACTAGTGAACTTTCTTGAGATTTATGATGTGCTAATTTTATTTCAAGCATGTTAAATGATATATCATTTCCTGCTACCAATCGTGAGCTTGTTTGTAATTGCTCAGAGTTGTGATTTATATAAGAAAGACCAAGATAATCATTTGAACAAAGATTTAGTAGTTTTTTCTTGTTAATGTAGATGTATGGCCCTTTGTTCTTTACATCATGCATCTTGCGGTAAAGATTGTCTTTTTTGATTTTTACTAGTAGTGGATTTACAAAAGCCAGCTTAGGGTTCAAGATTTATCCTTTGCAACATTTCCAAGTCTTTTTTCATATCATTGCCACCAATAGTAAGATATCCTGCACTAATAATTCCATTAGCGCCACTTAGCAAAAGCTCTTCGCCATCATCTTTCAAGTTTATCTCCCTTCCACCAGAAATTTTTATTGTTGATGTTGGCAAAAGGAATCTAGTCACAGCAAAAACTCTTATGATTTCATTCATTGACAGTGGTGCTTGTAATTCTAATGGAGTTCCAGACACTGGTACAAGTAAGTTTATCGTAACTTCTTCCGATTGCAATCTTGCTATATCTAGAATTAATTCTAGTCTCTGCTCTCGCGTCTCGCCCATGCCAAGTATGCCTCCCGTGCATAGTTCAAGACCTGCTTGTCTTGCAATCTTTAGCGTGGCTAATCTGTCATCATAAGTATGAGTAGTGCAAATTTCTTGGAATTTTGATCTTGCAGTTTCCAGATTGTGATTGTATCTTTTAACATTGAGATTTTTTAGCCGTTGTGCTTGCTCAAATGTTAAAAAACCAAGGCTGCACTCAACACTAATGCCAACATTTTTGTTTATTTCCTCGATTGCCTCGCAAACTTTATCAAAGTCTTTTGGTGATGGCTCACGCCAAGCAGCTACCAAACAATATGAATCTGCACCATCATCATATGCTTTCTTTGCTTTTTTGATAATTTCTTCTTTTGAAAGTAATTGATAACTATCTATGTTTGTGTTAAAAAACGCAGATTGGCTACAGAATGCACAATCTTCACTACAATAATTTTTTTTGATATTAGCTAACTGTTCAACATCCACTTTATTCCCATTAAATTTTCTTGTAATCGTGTTTGCTGCATCTGATAACGTTTTTAATTCTACATCATTTACATTCATCAGAATTTTAGCATCATTTTCAGATATGCAATTACCATCTAAAACCTTATTCTGACATTCAATGATGAATTGATGCTCTGTTTTCATAAATATAGTAAAACCTATATTAATTTAGGATTTTAAATTGTTAACCATTAATAGGCTATAGGTTAACAATCCAAATAGTTAATTATTAACCTTTCCTGTGATTCCTTTAATCGTCTTTATTGTTGAATCAATCAAAAAGTTGAGCTCATTTGATGATATTGCAAGGGGGGGAACTAACATAATGATGTTACCTAGTGCTCGCAAATAGATCTTATTTTTTCTAGCCTCATCAAAAACTATCTTGTTTATTGATTTCTTGCCAGCCAGTGGAATTTTCTTTTCTTTGTCTTTGACTAATTCGATACCCATAAGCATTCCTTTGTATCGTACATCTCCTACAAGATCCATATCAAGAAATTCATGTGCACGTTTTTCAAAAATCATTGATGTTTTTTTAACATGTTTGATTAGTTTTGATTTTTTATAAAGTTCAAGATTTTTAATAGCGATTGAAGCTGCTAAAGGATTACCTGTGAAAGTATGTCCATGAAAGAGATGTTTCATTTCTTTAAATGATCCTAAAAATGCATCATAGATTTTTTTAGTTGTTAATGTTGCCGCCATTGTAATGTAACCACCAGTTAACATTTTTCCATAAGATACAATATCTGGTATGCTCTTTTGTGCTTGGTATTCTACTAGTGAACCTAGTCTACCAAACCCCGTTGCAATTTCATCTAAAACTAGTAAGACATCAAATTTTTTGCAGAGATGACTTATTTTTTGCTGAAATCCTTTAGGAAATATTATTACTCCGCCAGCCATCTGTGCACCACTTTCCATAACATATGCTGCAATTTTGTCATTATTTGAAAACAGTTTTTCAATTTTTTCTAAGCAATAGTTTTGATACTCTTCATATGAATAATTTCTAGGAATTCTATATTTTACTGGAACGGGAGTTCGAATAACATGAAATAGCTGATTTTTAAAATTTGAAAAAAATTGTGGTACATATCCTACTGACATTGCACCAAATGTATCGCCATGATATCCATTCTCAAGAGTTGCAATGGTTGTTTTGGTTTTTCCAATATTTCTCCAATACTGTAATGCAATTTTGAAGGCTATTTCCATTGCAGTTGAACCATTATCAGAATAGAACACTTTATTCATGTATGGTGAAATTTTAACTAATTTTTTTGCAAGACTCTCTGAGTGCTCATTAGTCAAATTAAACAGCGATGAATGTTGCAGCTTTTTTGATTGTGTTATTATTGTATTGACTAGCTCATTTTTTGAATGTCCCCAAACATTACACCACATGCTTGCAACTCCATCAAGGAGTTTGTTTCCATGAGCATCATAAAGCCACATTCCTTTTCCTTTAATGATTTCATCAAATTCTCTCCATTCGCTCATCTGAGTGTATGGGTGCCAGACAGAGCTGTTTGTTTTCATTTGTTCAATCTAATCTAGATGTTCTTAATAACTAACCGGCAAAAAGGTTAATCAATTAAACAGCGGCATATTTTTTATTGAAGTCATATTTCATAACTGGAACAGATACTGGTATTGGTAAAACCTACATTGTTGCAGGACTAGCAAGAGCACTAAAACAAAATCAAATCAATGTCGGGATTATGAAACCATATGCGTCAGGCTCAATGCATACTAAATTTAGATCTGAAGATGTAGAAATCTTGGTAGACGCAGCGCAGGTAAATGATCCAGAAGAGTTTGTCAACCCTTATTTTTTTCCAATCCCTGCGTCCCCATTTTCAGCTGCAAGAAAACTAGGAATCACTATCGATAATGATGTCATCTTGGAGAGATTCAAAAAACTACAGCAACTTCATGATGTGATGCTAGTAGAAGGAATAGGCGGCATACTTACACCAATTCTATCAAACTATTATGTAATTAATCTGATAAAAGATATGAACTTGGACGCAATAATTGTTGTCAGTTCAAAAATTGGAACCATTAATCATACATTAATGACGTGCAAGATGTGTGAAAAATATAACGTAACAATTCGTGGATTGATCATAAATGATCATGAGTCAGGTTACAACACGTTTGATCTAAAACAAGATTTTGAATATTTAATCGGAGTTTCTGTACTTGGAGTAATTCCACATATAGATCCCTTTAGCATAGAAACGTTTTCGCAAATTATAAGTAAAAAAATAGATTTGAAATCACTAATAAATTTCTAAAATCATCTATTTACTAAATGTGTATTTTCGCTCACCTGAACTTTCAGGTGTAGTTTCAACACTTACTAGGACAAATTCTTTCTTTGGTTCAAGAATACTTTCATTGACTCCTCTTTTATTTTCATGAATCTCTTCATATTCTTCAAGACTGAGTTTCTTTCTTTTTCCTATCTCAGCTTCAAGATTCATGTCTTTTACTATTTCTTTGTAACTTGGTTGAATCACACCACTAAACACCATTGCACTACTGCCGCTTCCATAAGATCCAAATCCAATACGCTTTCCTTCTAATTCAATACCCTTTTGGAATTCAAATTCCAAACTGCTCCTAAAGCCTAGATACAATGATGCAGTATACAAATTTCCTATCATCTTTGATGCAATCAATGAGCTTGCAAGCTTTGCCTCATAAACATCCTGAAACTCTTTTGTTTTTGTAAATAGTTTTGTAAATTCATGATCTTTTGCCATATAATCAGAATCTGCAAGAATTGATTCTATCGTACCGCGAGGATCCTTTGGCCGTGGTTCTTCCATTCCAATTTTTTCAATTAACTTTTTCCAGCGTGGAACTGTTCGCCATTCATGACGAACCAAGTATGCTAGTGCTTTTTTGCCCATGTTGCTGTATGGCAGGTGCATGTTAAGATAGTCAATATGATCTAGAATGGTCTCGCCTTCTTTTAACTTGATTAATCCTGTAGCCAATGCCTTTCTTTTGTATGCCTCTAAAGCATTTCTTACCTGAATTAGGTAAAGCAGGTTTGAATATTGGCCATGAACAATTGGGGTCTCTTTTCCAAATGGCCTGTAAAAGTCATATTCATTTTTTATTGATGTTGAGGTAACTTTAGGATCAAATGCCAATAAACGTGGTGTGTCATTAAGAAGCATTGCAACTGCCCCAGCTCCTTGTGTCATCTCACCACTAGAACCTAAATCATACTTTGCAATGTCTGATACTACAACTATTGCGCTTTTGTTTTCTGACTCGCCTGCTCTTATCCAGTTAGTATTATCGTATAATGCATATGAGCCACTCACACAAGCAAATTTGCACTCGATTCCACCACAGTGCTCAAAAGAGCCTTCGCCATAAACCTGCTCAAGCATTCCAATCACATAGGAATTCATGGCCTTTGATTCATCAAGTGATGATTCTGTTGCAACATAGAGTCGTCCTATGTCATCTGGTGATAGCTTGTTTTTCTGCATCACCCTAAGACAAGCATTTGCGGCAAGACATGCAGGGTCTTGATTAGTATCAACTATTGCCATCTGTGATACGCCTAGTCCACTTTGCAGTTTTGCAGGATCTACTCCTCGTGCAACAGCAAAGTCTGATGCATCAACATACAGCTTTGGGATGTATATTGCTACATCATCAATTCCAGCAGCCATACGCTTGCCCTCTTTAATTCTCATATAAGCATTATTCAGCTAAATATGTCTACCAAAAAGTTATAATTTTATAATTTTGTACGCATCCTTCTTATTATTAATAAATTTTTATTTATTTAATTCAGAATCAAAAGCGCGTTTAAATACATCGTATGATTGTGCACCACTGATCCGTGTAACCTCATTATCTGGCCCAATTATAAAAAAACCTGGTGTACCATCAAGGCCAAGCGATTTTGCATCATTATTGCTTGCAATTATCATGTCTTGATATCTTACATCTAGCATACACTCACTAAAGTTGTCTGTATCTAGTCCAATCTCTTTTGCAAACTTTAATAAATTTTCAGAAGACGCCCATCCATTATTTTCTCCAGTCCAATTGTTGTATAATATGTCATGATACTCCCAGAACTTGCCTTCTTCATTTGCACAATGTGCTGCATGGGCCGCATTCATTGAATCACGACCTATAATTATAAAATCTTTAAACAATATTTTGACCTTGCCTGTATCTACATAATTTTTTAATACTTCGTGTTCTGTTTCATGGAAATACCTATTACAAAAGAAACATTGGTAATCGCCAAACTCAACCATGGTTATTGGTGCGCTCTCATCACCTAAATATGGTGAAGCATTTGCTGTAAAAACTTCTTTTTTTAGCTTTTGTGGTTCTGTGCTTTGTTCAATTTTTGGAGCTTTTTCAAGAACTAGTGGTTTTTCTTGATTTAAATTATTTAAGGTAAAATATGCACCAAATATTGCTGCTATCGTAATGGCGATACCAATTCCAAGTGATGGGCCATGAATATTCACAAAATTTTTCACTTTGAGCTACATTTAGTTCTTTAGCTGTAATCTAAATAAATGGAATCTATATGATGAAAATATTGAAAAAGATATTTGTTAATGGCTATGGTTCAATTGGTAGTAGAATTGCACAGTTCATAAAAGATGATTCTGATATCAAAGTAATTGGAGTAGGTAAGTATTCTCCTGACAAAGAAGTAAATACTGCAATATCGCGAGGATTTGATGTTTATGTGCCACAAAAAAAATTAGGTTTGTTCAAAGACTATAAAGTTGCAGGAACTATAGAAAACGCACTTGATGGTTGTGATCTAGTATTTGATGCATCGCCTGGGGGGCATGGATATCAAAATAAAAAAAATCTTTACGAGCCAAGGGGGCTGATGGCAATATATCAAGGAGGAGAAACAGTTTATGGAGAAAATGCAGTATCTGATTTACTTTTTAACTCAAGAGCAAATTACACACAAGCATTTGGCAAAAAACATGTAATGCAAGGAAGCTGTAATGTAACCGGTATCGGAAGAATACTGCAACCTCTTCGAGAAAAATTTGAAAATAAAATAGTTAGATTTGATGTCATATTGGTAAGACGATGGGCAGATCTTGAACAGACTGATAAAGAAATTGTAGATACAATTGAATGGACAGAAAATCCACATCATGGAAATGATGTAAAAAGTTACATGGGAAAAGACATGCCATTGTTTTTGAGTGCAATTAAGGTCCCAACAAGGCAAATGCATCTACATATAATGAATATAAGATTCAAAGATTCTGCACCAAAGCCATCAGAACTCTTGCAAATTTTTAAAAATGAAAACGGGGTTGCAATTCTTTGGACTGCAAAAGGGACAAAAGAGATTCGTGATTTTGCAAATACTATAAACTTTAGCTTCAAAGATACAAACATGATTCACATTCACGCAAACATGACTGAATCAATTGGAGATACTGTAAAGCTAATGTATTCTGATGATCAAACGGGGATAGTCATTCCTGAAAACCACATGTTGATGCAGGCTATGCTCTTTCACAGAGAATATGAAAAGGCATTCAAGCACACTGAAGAGCTTTTTCATATGAAGGAAAAGAAAAAAGCGTTAGAAGATCATTTTGCACGAAAAAATTAATATCAGTGTAAATTAATCATAATTAAGTTATTTTTTGGCACGCGGGGGCCTTGCAAATCGATTTTGTGGATTGTTGTGATAATCAACCGGTAAAATTGGATCTTTTTGTCTACCTGTTAATATCCCAACCACCACATCATCTTTTTTGATCACTTCGTCTTTTATCATCTTCTTTATTCCAGCTGGAACAGCGCCTGAAGCCATTTCACAATCAAATCCATTTAATCCTACAACTGACATCCCATCCAACATCTCAGAGTCAGAGACCTCAATTACAACTCCTTTTGTAAATTCAAGTGCTCTTAGTCCTTTTAGAATATTGGCGGGTCTGCCAATTTGTATTGCAGTAGCTTTTGTTTTTGGTCTAATTTCATTTTTATCAAGATGTTTGTAGTATCTTTTAATTAATTCTACATCGGGTTTGCCTTTGTTCCATCGAAGCTCAGTTTCCTCAAATTTACCATTGTATAACTCAAAGAGAGTATTTGCGCCTTCTGCATTTACAACCGCAATGTGAGGGATTTTTTTAATCCAATTCCATTCGTATAGCTCCATCAAACACTTGCCACAACTTGATGTATTGCCAAGGGCACCTCCTGGGTAAACTATCCAATCAGGAGCTTCCCATCCAAGTTGTTCTAATGCTCTATATGGTATAGTTTTTTGTCCTTCAATTCTAAAAGGATTTACGGAATTTACTGTATAGCCGTCATATTTTTTTGCGTCTTCAAGTGATCTTGCTAGTGCATCATCAAAATTTCCATCAACTTGAATTATTTGTGTTCCAAATTGATATGCTTGACTAAGCTTACCTGGTGCAATTTGTCCAGATGGAATATACACATCACATTCAATATCCTCATTTGCAGCATACATTCCCGCAGATGCTGATGTATTTCCAGTAGAAGCACACACAATTTTTTTTGCATTGACAAGCTTTGCGTGAGTGATGGCAGCAGCCATACCATTATCCTTGAATGAGCCGCTTGGGTTGTATCCTTCTGGCTGTAGCCAGAGATTTTCACTTCTAGTCTCAACAAAATTGGCAACCTTTGACATGTGATATGGCTTTGACTGTCTTCCTTCCGCACCATCTAATGATACTAGATATTTTGAACACTCTTCAGTATCTGCCGTATCTATTTGGCAAAAATTTAACAACTCACGAAACCGCCAGACGCCGCTTTCATTAAAAATACTATTCTGCGGATTTCGCCTGTTATAGAATAACTCTTTTAATGCGCGTGATGAAATTTTTTTGTACTTTACGTCTAAGAGATGTCCCTTGTCACACTCAATTCTAGTACTAACAATGTCGTACTCTAAACCGCAATATGGATCTATACATTTTAGGTAAGCATTATCTTGCAATGCAGATAGAAATTAATGTGCCAATTTAAATTTAAATTTAAAATAAAAAACACTGCCATGTCTGATTCATACTCATACTTTTAGATTGGTCATGCACTATCAAACTCGATAATGACAAATTTTGATAATTATCTTAAAGGGCTCTTAAAACAGATCATTGAATCATATCAATTACTAACTAACCTAGAAGATAAGTCGGGAGATCTTGAAACAATAAAAAAAGAACTATCAAAAATCAATGGATTACTACATGTAATAATTAACAAATTGAATTCTATTGATAATACCTCAAATGACTATGTTAGATTATTGTCATCTGCTAATTCATATATTAAAAATTATGACTTTTTTAGAGAAATAGAAACTATGTCAAAATTATATTCTGATGACCCATACAGACTACAAAATCTAAGACAAACAATATTGGACTCTCTTAATGACAAAAAACTGATCGAAATGATAAAGTCTTTAATGGAGAAACTGTGAATAGATATATGAAAAAATGTGTCATCTGTGGTTGTAAAGATCATAAATTATTTGGTTGTTTTATGCATTGGTCAAAAAATTGCTCTTGTCATAATACAAATTAAAATTATTTTCTAGTCTTGATTAGAACTACTTTTGGGACCAGATCTGATATGAAAGTTGCTGCAACACTTACATTCTTTTTTTATGCATTCGTCTTCTGTAAAATGGCCACAAATTCCACACTCACAGTGGGTTTTCATGCTATTATATAGGGTTCGCAGGATATAACTAAAACTGCGTATTTTTTGTCTAACAGGATACTCAAAAATTATTTTCTAGATTTTGCTTTTTTACTTGTAACCTTTGCAGGCTTTTTTTCAGGCTTTGTGTTTTTACCTTGCATTTCTTTTTCGACTTCGGCGGCTTTATCATCTACCACCTTGATTATCTCTTGAATCAGGCCATCAAGATCACTATCTGATGCATGTGGTTCTATAGAATTTGCAATCTCATTAATCGTAGTTGAAATTTCAGTACTTACCTGATCAAAACTTTCTGGATCTTCATATGCTTCATTGTAAAGCGATTTTAAATTATTGACCTGACTAATTATCTGATCAGTAAGGGTAAGACGAAATTTTGTGCCATTGACAACTATCTCTTTTGTTATCATAACTCAGCCTTCAATTATGGATCCTTATAGGTTTTAGGTCAATACTGTTTGCTCTTTGGTATTCATGAAAAATAACATCTCGTATAACTAAAGAAACAATATGTTAATTTAGGATTTTTTTATAAATTTACTCGACTTACGTATATTTCAAATTCAAAAGATAATTGGTTTTTGTATGCCTAAAGATCTGTCCAAACTACATGAAATTGCTTGGCAAGATTAACAGAATGTATATAATTTTCATCAATCTCTTTCAAGTCTGCATTGTACATATGATCATAGACACTAAGTGTTTTACACATTATGTTCCAATTTTTAGAAAACTCTTTTACAAACATTGGATGAAATTCAATTAGCAAGGTGGGTTTTTGATTTTTTAAATAATCCAACGCATTTGGAATAATATCAAACTCGGCTCCTTCTGTGTCAATTTTTATAAAATTACAATCAGTAATATGAAAATCTTGAATAAATTGTTGTAATGTAGTTGTTTGAACCTCCCAAAAATTTTTGTAACCATTATCTAAAATAGTTGAACTACTCCCTCCTGCATTTTCTACATTTTCTTCAGAAGTAAAAAGTTTGATGGCACCAATGTGACTACTAATACAATATTTAGATAAGGTAATTCGAGGTTTTAGGTGTTCGTTTAACTTAATATTATTTTTTAATTCTTGGAATGCTATGGGATCTGGTTCTAGCGCAAAACAATGCCTAGCTAACTGGCATCCATATAAAACGGTGGGACCAATATATGCTCCTATATCAATGTAAGAATGATCCTTGTCACAAAATCTATCAAAAATTTTAAACGTAGATGGTTCCCACTTTCCACTCTAAAACTTATTCCAAAACTTGTAGCTTCTTAATTTTGAACAGTCCACGGTAAAGTGTTTATTATTTTGATAAATTACTAATTTTTTTGGATAAAATGAATTTTTTACTAGTCGAGCTAAATCAGTTCCTTTTTTACTCAGAACTCGTTTTATTAATTTTTTGTTCAATAGGTGATAAGAATTTAGACTTCCTATTATTTCTAGGTTACATAATACTAAAAAAATCCATTTGTTTGGTAACAAATTTTAATTCAAAAGATTACTGGATTTCGCAGATATTTTTTGATTAATAGTATAGATGTAACACGCCTTTTTTATTTTTAGTTCCAATGTGTTGTTATTTCTCAAAATTAATTTTCTTATGCTATGAATACCTTAAAAACTACAGAATTGTTTGGTGTGTTATAGGTTTTCTTGCTTGAATTACAAAAATATGAAAATGTTATGTTATTAAAACACGATATAGTCTAGTGCCACGGCATCACTGATCAATGATGTGTGACGTGAATTTACGACATAACCATTTTTTATATCATTTGCAGGCACCCATCTGTTTGTTGATGTATAGTGTCGCTTTTCAGCAAGCTCTTTTTCAATTTTATCTATATCAAACTCGGCTTCCTCTACCTGCTGTGTATCCAGATGCTTTACTGTCACCAAAATTTTATTTATCTTGACTCTGTCGCCAAACTTCCAGTGTACAGGAGAGTGTTCATCAGAGACTTCTAAAACTTTTATTTTCATCTCCTTTTTGCCAAATATATCATGGCTTACAAGCATTCGCTCATCTACAAAATCTTCAAAACTCATTACTAGAGTTAATGTTTGTTATTAAATAACGATTCGGTGCTTGGTTTTAAATGGCATCTGAAATTCTTCTAGATTCAAAGTTATTTGTTTTCCTTGCTTTATCCCGTAAGTTTTGCCATCATACGTGCACACACAATCCACGATTTCATATGCTGGATTCCACACCTTGTAGAATTCTCTTAGTTCTCTACTCTCATATTCTCCTACGCCAATCCGTTTTTTTGAAAGAAATTTGATGGCAAGAATTACCTTTCTTGTTTGATACAATTCGAACGTATCTGTCCATCTTAAGCATCTACTTATCTGATCAAAGGGAACTTGAAGTGTAGTTCCTGTGCCTGATTTTGCTTCAATTGTAAACAATTCACTTGATTTGCTATTTACTGCTAAAATATCTGGTAATGACACGCTTGGAGAGCCTAATCGAAAGGCTCTCCAATTTTTTGATGCATTAAATCTCTTGACTAGAGTATCTTCCCAATTATAGCCTCTTTGGCGTCTAATTTTTGCTGTTCTTTTAGCATTGATTGACTTTTTTGATGTTTTTTTGTACTTTTGTACAGTAAAATCATTGTCAACAGCAAGTTTTTTTTCAATTAGGCTGTTCAATTTTCATTTTTATTATATTGTCTGAATATAGAATAAGCTGGTAATATTATCAACACCAATTCATCATTTGTTATTAATTTTTACAAAACATAGTATTAATTTATGACTATGTTATAGAAAATATTGCATGTCATGGAAAGATGACTTTAGTTGCTGTTTTTGTGGAAAAGAATTCGGCAATGATCCAATCCATTTGGCAGTACATATCAAGGAAAATCATGAAGAGCCACGAAGAACAGTACTAATTAATCAATAATGCCCATTACATGATACAAATGTAAATTGAGGACCATTATCATAGTTACAACTATGTAGTCTTACACATTGACCATCTTTAATATCTGATTGGTTGATTTTTAATTTTCCAATTATGCGTATTTTCCCTTCTAGTTCAATCATTCCAAAAATCTTTTCATCTTTTTTTGAAAATTCGATTAATCTGCCAGTAGGGTTTACTTTACGCCATGTTACATTGGATAGACAATTATTACAATAATCGTTTGGTGGCCAAACTATAGTTTTACAATTTCCACACTCACTTATTACAAAGTTTCCTTTTTTTAGCTCACTTTCAAATATGGTCATGATTGTAGTAAAAGTACGGTGGATGATGTTGCAGCTGCAGACATGTTATGGACCAAGCCGATGCTAGCGCTTTTAATTTGCCTTTTTTCAGCTTTGCCTTGTAACTGTTGTGTCACTTCAACTACTTGCGCTACTCCAGTTGCACCGAGTGGATGCCCTGAACCTATCAACCCTCCACGAGGATTGATTTTGTTATCTTGTGTATCATGCAACTCTCTAACATAAGCGGCGCCACTTCCTTTTTTTACAAAACCCATGTCTTCAAGTGCCATTATTTCACATATAGTAAATGCATCATGAAGTTCTACCACATCTACATCATTTGTCTGAATTTTGGCCATATCAAACGCTTGTTTAGCTGCAATTTTGGTAGATGTCATTGTTGTCAAATTTTCATTTTTTGTAATACTAGCTGAAGTCGTTTTTTGTCCAATTCCTTTTATCCATATCGGATGTTCAAATTTTTTTGCTACATTTTCAGAGGCAAGTAAGACTGATGAGGCGCCACTACATGGTCTAGAACAATCTAAAAGATGTAGATCATCAGTTACAAATTTTGATTGTAATATCTCATCTATTGAGTAGGTTTTGTCAGAGTATGCATGTGGATTAAATCTTGCATTATTGTGGTTTTTAGCTGAAACCACAGCTAAATCTTCTTGTGTGGTTCCAAACTTTCTTTTATGGGATTTAGTAAAAATTGATGCCCAAAAAACCGGATGCATAAACTCTCCTCGTGAGATATCCCACTCCAAAATCTGACCAGGACAGTCGCATCTGTCAGCTCCTACAACCAATGCCATATCTGCAAGTCCTGATACAATGTACGAATACGCTGAAACGATGCTGTTTGTTCCAGAACTACACAGGTTTTCAACGGTATGCGAAATTTTTGGTGAAATTCCTGTTAGCTCAGAAAGTATAGCAGACAAATATTTTGTATTGTCATTTGTAGAAACAAGTATGACATCAATATCTTTTTGTTCGATATTTCTTGTTTGATCAAAAAGTGATCTTGTAGCAGAAGTCAGCAATATCTCTATCGGTTTGTCTTCACTTGAAAATTTTGTATTTCCGTATCCTACTATTGCAACTTTATTCAATTTACATCACTTAATGTTGAAACAAGCAACTTGAATGATTTAGAAACATCATCTATTGGATTAAACTGAATTATCGGCAGATCAATACCTGCATCATGAAACCTTTCTAATTGTTTTATACATTCATTCGGTGTACCACAAATTGTAAGTTGATCTAGCATAGTATCTGAAACAAACTCATAATTTGACTTTAATCCAGATTTTTTATATTCATTAAAAATATTTGTTGTTTCTTTTTGAAATCCATTTTTTGATAAAAAATCTCTATAGACTTTTCCTACCGAGATATAGAATGCAAGTGTTTTTTTTGCACGAGTTTTTGCCTTTTCTGAATCACTGGACATGCATGTTACTAGCTGACATGTTACATCTATTCGTCTTTTTTCCTGCATTCTTTCAACTATTTTTTTTAATTCTGTTATTGGCCTTAGATAGAATATTACTCCATCTGCTGTCTGCCATGCCAAATCTATCATTTTTTGATTAACTGCTGCAAGATAAATTGGAATGTGTCTTCTTGGTGGTGTGATTAAAAGCGAAAAATTTTTCAATGTAAAGAATTTTCCATCATAATCGATTTTTTTTCCAGATAATACAAGTCTGATTATCTCTATGTACTCTTTTATTCTAGATACCGGTTTTTCAAACTCTTGGCCGTGCCAATCTTTTACTATTGGCTCGCTGCTTGTTCCAAGGCCTAAAATCAGTCTTCCATTTGAAATAGTATCAATAGTAGCTGCTCCCATCGCAACAAGTGCTGGGCTTCTTGAATAAACATTGATTATGGATGAGCCTATTTTTGATGATACTAGTTGAGAAATCATACTTAACATGGAAAAATTTTCCATCCCCCATGTTTCTGGGATCCAGACAACATCTGGATTGTATTTTTTTAGTGTTTTTGCGCAATCAAGTATTTGTTCTATTGTAAGAAGTGAACCAAGACTATAAGATAATCGCATCAAAATTCACTTTACAATAATTTTTTCTTAATTACGTCTTCGCATTCTTCAATGTCTTTGTATGAATCAATAGAATACCATACCGCATTTTTGAATTTTACAACATTTAGAAGCGATTCTTTGGCATAATCTGGGAATGTCGTTTCTTCAATGTTGCCTATTTTTGGTAAATCACTAATTATTTTATTTGATAAATAGTAAATTCCTGCATTCATCCAGTAATCTGAAATATTCTTTTTTTCACTAAATCGTGATACTTTGTCATTTTCTATATCAATTATTCCAAATTTTGTTCGTAATGGAATGGCTGCGATTGAGTTTATCTTGTTTTTCATCAAATTCATGTTGATGTTTGTTATGATATCTCCATTTAAAACAAAAAATGTCTTTTCATCAATGAATTTTCTAGCATTTTTTATTGCTCCACCTGTGCCTAGTGGCTTTTTTTCATTTACTAGTTTTATTTCAGCACCGAAATTATTTTTTGCCTCTAAAAAATTTCTTAGCTGTTCAGTTTTATAACCCGAGCATACGATAAATTTGTTTATTCCAAATTTTTTCAAATACCTTATTTGTCGTTCTAAAATTGGAACATTGTTAATTGGTATGAGTGCTTTTGGAATATAGTCAGTTATAGGTCTTAGACGTTTTCCAAGACCTCCTGCCAGAATAACTGCTTTCATACATTCGCCAATCCGTACGTTCCTTAAAATCTATCTTGCAAAATTCTTCACTAGTTTTGTATTGGTTTAAAAAATCGTAATCGATGCAACTCCAAGATAGTATCCTATTATAGTAAGTGAAATACTCCATGCACATGATCCTATAAAAGTAAAAATCAAAAATTTTCGAATTTTCATGCCAAAAACTCCAGCCGGAATTGAAACTAATTCGCGAATGCCAGGAATTACTCTTCCAATGATAACTGACTTGTCTCCATATTTTTCAAACCATATGTCTGCTTTAACCATGCTCTCTTTTTTTATTCTGGCATATTTCATGTACTTGTATAGTCCTCCTCTTCCAAGCTTTAACGCGATTAGATAAATCACAAATGCCCCTACCGATGATCCACTGCCTCCAGTTATACCTACAGCTATCACATGAAAAAATGGCATGTTATTTTTTAACACAATATACCCTGCAAGTGGAAATACTACCTCACTTGGAATTGGTGGAAAAACTGTTTCAACTAGTGCTGCAAAAAATACACCAACATACAGATTATCTGATATAAATGAAAGTATCCATTGAATGAATTCTTGAATCTCTATCAAACAGTTTTTGGTTCCGTCAAGTAATAATGTAATTCAGTATAACACTCTAGACAAAATTCTTGATCATTTGTATGATCACATTGGTATCTCTTTGTAGTTTCTTTTTCACATTTGTAACAAATCGTCATCTAAATCAAGACTTTCTTAATTTTAATACGCCTAACGCAATGATAAATGTGCCTACCACTAAAAGCGGAGCTGCTTCTGTAATTACATTTCTGCCAGCTTTTTCAGATTCAGATGGATCAGTAATAGCCAAAACAGTAATGCCGCCAGTCATGATTAAGACAGCGCTTATGAGTAACATAATTCCTAATGTCTTTGATGCTTCCTTTCTTGAGATAAAAAATGCTACAATTGGTAGTATTATTGAAGGCAAACCAAGCCCAAAACCTCGCACCTTGTGATCTATTGGTAAAAATCCTTCTCCGCTGCCTTGTGTAGCTCCAACATCGGCTCCATAAATAACGAGTAGTCCAATTGATATTGCAGTAAGTATGATGGATACTTTTATGACCATATTTTTTTTGAACTTGCTACAACTAATAAACCTTAGACGTGCTTATTTTTTACACAAAATAAGTTCAACTCATAGGTTGAACTGTTAATTTTTTCTTGAGTTGCTCAACTGTATCTAAAAGATCACTTATAGTCGTAGATTTATCCAAGGCAACTATATTGATGTGTCCTAATTTTCTTTTTGTTTTTGATTCTTCTTTTCCATACATTTTAAGAAAAACCCCTTTTTGTTGTGGTAAAGTAATTGGCTTATACTTTCCCTCAAAAGTTTTTGGCCCAAGTATATTGTACATTATTGTTGGGTAAAGAAGCTCAATACTTCCTAATTTTAAGCCCAATATTGCCCTTAGATGTTGTTCAAATTGTGATGTCTTGCTTGACTGTAAAGTGTGGTGCCCAGAATTGTGAACACGTGGAGCAATCTCATTTATTATAATTTTGTCATCTCTTGTCACAAACATCTCAATTCCAAAAACACCTGCACCTTTTAGCACTTGCATGGTCTTTTTTGCAACATTTTCTGCATTTTTTGAGATCTTTTTTGATATCCTAGCAGGAGCAACGGTCATTCTAAGAATGTTATCTTCATGAATATTTTCTACAGTAGGATATACTGCTATATCACCTCTAGTATTTCTTGCTGAAATTACAGAAACTTCCATTGTAAAGTCGATAAATTTCTCAAGAAACAAATATTTTCCATCAAAATATTTGTAGGCAGTTTCTAAGTCATTTTTGGAATTAATTTTAAAATTCCCTCTACCATCATATGAGTCAGATCTAGCCTTTAACAAAGCAGGAAATCCAAACTCATTAATCTTTTCTGATAAATCTTCCAAAGAGTTTATCTCAACAAAATCTGTAACAGGCAACTTGTTTTTCTGTAAGAATTTTTTCTGTGATAATTTATCTTGAATTATCTTCAGCGTATCGGGAGATGGATTAATCTTCGTATTTGCTTCGATTTTTTTTAAAACATCACTATTTCCTAATTCAATCTCATACGTTATGATGTCTGTTTTTTTTGCCAATTCTATAATGGCACGTTCATCTTTAAAATCTGCCACAATTTGTTTTGCGCCTACTTTTGCAGCGGGGCAGTTTTCTGTAGGATCAAGCACTATAACATTAGAAACGTGATCTGGCATTTTTTTTGCAGCTTCTGTGAGCATCATTCCAAGCTGACCGCCACCTATTATGCCAAGTATTTGTGCCATCGTCAATCAAACCTTTTCGCATTAAAAATAGTTAATGCTGATTTAACTTTGCAAGTTTGAGCTAAAGATACATCTAAGATGAGATATTTTTGGTTAATAGTTAAAAATACCGAATGTTTTTGAAATAATGTGTTATACTCAAAAAAACCACTTGTTGGCATTATAATGGGTTCAAGCTCAGATAGCAAGATCATGCACGGCGCAGCTGAAGTATTAGATGAATTTAAAATTAAACACGAAGACCAGATAGTCTCAGCACATCGAACTCCAACTAGGCTTGATGAATATGCAAAACATGCAGAATCCAGCGGTTTTAAAGTCATAATAGCAGGCGCTGGAGGCGCAGCTCATCTTCCTGGCATGATTGCATCGCACACTGTAATTCCTGTAATAGGAGTTCCAATATTGGTCTATAATTACAAACAAAAAAAATCTGACAAGAACAAGCTTTCTGCCTTTGGTGGCCTTGATTCTCTTTTGTCAATTTCTGAAATGCCAACAGGCTCACCTGTGGTTACTGTGGGAATCAACAAGGCTGCAAATGCTGCAATCTATGCAATGAAAATTTTGGCAAATGAATACGATGATCTGAAAATAAAGATTAGAAAACACAAGAAAACACAATATGATTTGGTTTTACGTGAATCAGAAGAGCTTAAAAAATTCGGTCTTGCAAAGTTTGTAAAAAAACGTATCTAGAATCAAGACATAATTTCGAATTGAATGTTTTTTTTCTTTAAATGTTGGATTAGCTTATTTGCATGTGCTTGATCCTCCGTTTCCAAGCTGAGCGTTACACCTGCAGACCCTGCTGAAACCTTTGAGCTTAATCTGTCATGAATGACTTCAACTATGTTGGCGTTAAGCATAGCTATCTCATCAACTACGTCTTTTAGTGCGCCTGGCTTGTCAGGCAAAAGAATGAATATTTTTGTCATGCGGCCCATATTTGTAAGCCCTTTTGCTACAATTTGCCCAAGCAAATACATGTCAACATTTCCGCCTCCCAATATTGGAACTACTTTTTTTCGTGGTGATGGTTTTGCTTTAAGTAGATATGCTAAACTTACTGCGCCAGCAGGCTCGACTACCATTTTGGCTCTTTCCATTAATAGAAACATGGTTTTGATGATCTGCGTATCATCAACTAGTACGATATCATCGATTAATTCGTTGATTATCTTAAACGTAGTCTTGCCTGGGTTTTTGACTGAAATTCCATCTGCTATAGTCATTTCTCCAATTCCTGATTGTAGTTTGCCTGAATCGAAGGAATTTTTCATTGCAGGAAATGACTTTGATTGTACACCAATCACCTTGACTTTTGGATTCTTGGTTTTTATTGCAATTAATATTCCTGCAGCAAGCCCACCTCCACCTATAGGTGTGTATATCTCATCTACATCTGGTAAATCTTCCAAGATTTCTAGTCCAATGACTCCTTGAGCAGCAATTACATGAGGATCGTCAAAGGCATGGATTATTGTTGCATTAGTTTTTCTTGCTATGTCTTGTGCTTTTGCCCAAGCTTCATCATAGTTGGCACCTTCAAGTATCACCTTTGCCCCATATCTTTTAGTTGCCGCAACTTTAGCTGGTGATGCAGTTAATGGCATTACAATCGCACATGGAATTTTTTCTAATGCAGACGCAAATGCTACCCCTTGAGCATGATTTCCTGCAGATGCAGCTACTACTCCGTTTTTCTTTTCGTTTTGTTTTAGCGATTTAATTTTAAAATATGCCCCCCGAATTTTAAATGAACCAGTTTTCTGTTGAAACTCTGCCTTTAGAAAAACTTTGGAACCTGACAGTCTACTAAATGTCTCTGAATATATCAGTGGAGTTTTTCTAATTACACTTCCTTGCATTGATTGTGCCTTTATGATATCTTTGTAAGTTGGATTCAACAGAGGTGATCGAATAGTTACTCTATATTTGATTTCTCATAAAATATGTGAAGCGTTTTAGCAAAATTTTCATAGTCATTACCCTAACATGACTATGAATTCAGATTAATGTTTAATTAGACATCTCTACACATTCATAACTTGCAAAATTTGCTCAAAGCGCTGAACTATTTTCGCTTTTGTGTCTGTAGACATTTTTTTTGGATCAAAAATTCCTTCTCTAATTTTATTTTTTATGTATTCCAAGTCAAAACTACATAGACACCCTTCTTCACCGCCAATTAATCTCACATCATCAATTATAATGGGTGTAGTTTGATACGTTTCTAACAAAAGACTGTCTAGTTCATTAAACAACTCTGTTTTTCTCTTTGAGTATTGTTGAAAATCAACTGTGGATTTGTTTGTGATTTCCTTATAGATTTCGTCTCGAAGCTCGTTGTTTTCAAAGAATAATTCAAAAAGCTTTTGATGATCCAAGTCATTATATCCAATGTTTTTTAGCTTTTCTAAGATTAGGTGATCTCCAATCTCAGTTATTTCAGATTCTGCGTCTTTTGTTTTATTAACAATTGCAGCCAGTTCTTTTTGGCATTCAATTACTCTATTATCCGGCTTGTAGTAGAGTAAAACATGATATTGTAATGACATATGCCATGACAAAACATAGTTTCCATCCTTTACCTCTAGTTTAACAAATAGTCGTCTGACATCTTCATTGTTTGAAACAGATACTCCTTGTATAGACCAATCTGGAAAATTTTTGATTATATTTTCATAATAGTTTCGTACTGCTTGTGGATCAAATGTCTGCTGATCAATTACAGTACTATCACCAAGCATTACCTTAATTGTTATCATTCTTGTGAGATCCTTTATTTTTTTTAAAAACGATTCTTGAATTTTTTTAGATTTTTCATTTAAGACTTGAATAAAGTCATCTGATGAGCTAAGGCCAAGACGCATCATTTTCCATTTATATTGTCCAATAAAACTCTACATTTCAAACATAGATACTATGAATTTGGTGGCACAATATTGAGTGAGGTAAAAAAGATCCGGTGTCGGAATTGTAATGCCGAGATCATGCAATATTATGATGAAAAATATAAGGGAAAAAGAGGATTTTGTCCTATATGCGGCGTAAATTTTCCTTTGGATTAGGGTGCTAAACATGAGTGAAAATCCTGATACAAAACACGAATCAAGCGTAGAAAGCACTAATTCTGAAAATCCACAAAATCCAGAAATCCAACAACAAGAACCATCTGAAAACGTCAAATCATACATTGACATGTTATTAGGGCGACAAGGACCAAAAGTCGTAGACACTGAAACTCTAATAGCTGAAACTCAAAAAAGAGTTTGGAGTTCACTGACAAAGGGATACGAATATCCACCAATTATAGACGAGTCTGACAAGTTTTTGCGAAAACATGTATTTTCGAGGATTAACATGATAGTGCTTTACGTAGATTTGGTTGGCTCGACTGATATTACATTATCATTACCTGAAGACAAGGTAGCCATAATCATAAGCTCATTTGCTCAAGAGATGGCTTTTACAATTAGACAACATGATGGCTATGTACTCAAGTTTGTTGGCGATGCAGTTATTGGATATTTTATAGCAGAAGGAAATATTGATACTGCAGATAACGCTGTAAACTGCGCAAAATCAATGTTGATGGTTATAGAAAAAGGGATCAATCCAATTCTCAATCAATACAATTATCCAGAATTGATGGTAAAAATAGGATTAGACTTTGGACAAAACATCATCATGAGATATAGTAGAGATGTTGAAAAATCCCATGTTGATATTCTTGGACCTGCCATGAACATTGCATCAAAGATACAAAGTATGGCAAAACCAAATCAAATTCTAATAGGTGAGGATGTCTATACAAGACTACACCCTACAATTCAAAAATCATTTGAAAAAGTTGTCTGGAGCAAACACAAATGGAAATACCAAGATCGAGAAACCGGACAGCTATACCCTGTCTTTGCATATGTTGGCTAGGTTGTAAATCTGTCGGGGCATTCAACGTGTTCATAGTGATGATCCGTTAGCTTTTCGCGTATTACATACATGACAATTTTATGCAATTCCCAATGTTCGATGTTTTTTTTGCACTTTATACATCGTTTTAATTCCATTTTTGCCATTTTTATAAAAGCGATCGCTGATCGCTATAAGTGTCTGCGATCAGCTCATTTTGATAAGAACTAAGACAAACTTTACACTTGCCTATATCAGATGTGATGTGCCAAAGCAAAAATAACCCTTAAAAAGAAAATAAAACATGGATTACTTTGATGCCCAGCGCATAATGGAGCTGTATGGCATGCTGCCAAGTGAAACACATCTTACATCTCCGTTTATCAGATTTCCACCAGGACTATCCTTTACAACAACAGGACTAATAAAACCAAATCACTTGCATAAAAAATTACTAAATGATACATCATCGATTAATCCAAAACTAAATGATTTTCAACAAATGTACAAAAAATTTGCATCAGGATTAATTGGAGTAAACACTTCATTGATTCCACCTGGACATCCATTGTTTACTAGACTAAACTCATCTGCATTGCTGCAAACAGAAAATGAAAAACTACGTAAAGAAAACCAAGAATTAAAACAACAGCTAGAAAAATCTAGTGAAAATCATAGTAAAAAGATTTAGATTTTAAAATATTAGTTTTTACAAACAGCACTAGAAACTATTTACAAATTAATGATATGTAACTTTATTAATTTGGCAACAAATTTCTATTAATGGCAAAGACTCCAGAACAAAAATGGAAAGAATCCATTCAAGACTATAGAAAAAAATGCCAACAAATTTTGAACACTTCTAAGTCAATTCGCTATGTTGGAGTGATAAATGAGTATGGTAGAACACTAACCGGGATAATTCGACCTGGAATAAAGCCACTTTTAAGGTCAGAGGACGCTAAAAATGAGTTTTTTATCATTTCTAATCTTATTACATTACGAAATTCGCAAGCTCTAGTATTAGGTGATTTGGATTACGCTTTATTAAAACACAAAAAAGTAATTTTAATTATAATACCAAATCGTAATGTGACATTTTACATCACAATTGATGCCAAAGTTAAAACAATTGCTGAGATAATTTCGAAAATTAAAAAAAATCTCTAAGCTGGCGTAAATCCATAATAGCCAGTTGTTTGTTGTTCTTTGTCTTTGAAATTAGGCTCAAACAGTGATATCATATAATCATCAGGATCTAAGATAATTGCATTTTTTCCAGCCTCTCTATTAACAACATCTCTGTATATTTTGACTCCCTTTGATCTCAATTCCTCAACAGCTGATTTTACATCGCCAACAATAAACCCAATAGCTACCCCATTTTCAATTGAAGTGCCAAAATGAGTGGCGGTTAGTGAAGCCGGATGAAGACTTAGTAATGCTCCTTTTGCACCAAGATCTACCCATCCTCGCCTTTGTTGTTTTATTGGAAGGCCTAGTATTTCATTATAGAATTTTATTGATTTATCCAAATCCTTAACTGCCAAAATTACATTTCCGACACGTTTTATGTTCATACCAAACCTACATTCTTACTCATTAAATCCTTTTTGTTACTGGACCTCAACCATGGTCTCAGTTCGCTCTACTCCCTTAATCAGTTGAATCTCAGTTGTTACGTCCTTTATTTCAGAAAGATCTTTTACCTTAATCAAAGCAACAGCATCAAACTGCCCACTCACTGGAAACGAGTCATAAATTGCGTTTATCTTTCTTAGCCTTGCCGCAATTAGTTTTTTTGGCGACTTTACTAAAACTACTGCCTTTACCATCCCAAGTTTACCTCCACTTCGATTAGAGTTTCCGTGTTCACAATCTCTTTTATTTTTTTAAACTCAATCACCATGTTGTTAATCTCTTCAATTGTACCTTGAAGCACTACGCTGATGTCTGCTCTGCCAGTTACAACCATAACTTCGCGTACAACTTTACGTTTCTTTTTTACTGCCTGTAAAACCCTGTCTACAGTACCTGGCTTTACAGCAATTAAGCATAATGCCCGCAATACTAATTATAACAAGTTACAGCGGATAAAGATTTAGCGTATAGAACTTTAAAACTGGATGATTTTGATTCAAAATTTAATCAAACGCTTCTTGAGACCTTGCTTCTTCTAGATATGCGCGTCTTTCTTCGTTTTCTGCTTCTTTGTCAACTGTCAAGTCATCATCGATAATAACTATGCCTGCATCGTCACCTGCTAATTCATTACGTTTTGTTTTTTTTGTCTTTGATTTTGCTTGTTTTGCTGGCTTTTCTTTTGGTTTGGCTAATTTTTTTTCAGATGTTTGTTTTTTTGATTTTGTTTTTGTTTCTGCTAATTTTTTCCTAGCCATATGACTGACCTTGAAGAGAAGATGCTCATGTATTTAAATTTAAGTATGGTGCCAGGGGTGGGATTTGAACGCACGACAGCTCGGTCTTCAGCCGAGTGCTCTCCCGGGCTGAGCTACCCTGGCACATCGAATTGTCTTATAGCTGAGCAATTAAAGTGTGTCTTTTTTGTAAAAAATTTTACACAACATTTTTGTTAGTTACATTAAAAGATCTAGTCACAAATTCATACGTGTGGTGTCTTTTATTGTTTCCAAAAAACATCTGCCATTCCGTTTCTTTTGTTAATCACTCTAGCTAAAACAAATAGTAAATCCGACAATCTATTTAGATACTTTTTACATTCAACATTTACATTTTCTTTCTCTGCTAGTGTAATGACCGTGGTTTCTGCTCTTCGTGTAACTGTTCTTGCAAAATGAATTTGTGAAGCAATCTCATGGCCCCCTGGGAGAATAAATTTCGTAATAGGGGTCAGTTCTTTTTCAAACTGATCAATTTTTCCTTCTAGATACTCTACCATTTCAGACGTAATTCGATTTTTTGTGACTGTCATATCAGGATTTGATAGATCTGAACCTGCAACAAACAGGTCATTTTGTATTTTTGTTAACAACTCTTTGATATCATTGTCTAACGTATTAGAAAGAACAATGCCTAATGAAGAGTTGATTTCATCAACTGCACCATATGCAACAATGCGTGGATTTGATTTTGATATTCTACTTCTTCCCTGTAAGCCAGTTGTTCCATCATCGCCTGTTTTTGTATAAATCTTCATTATTCAATCTGGCTTTTTCTATTTTTTAATCTTGTTCGAACGCTTTAATACTCTATGATAATTACTAGCCACATGACAGAATCAACATGTCCTTATTGTGATTCTAAATTTGGCAGCAAGGAAGAACTCTCAAAACACATAGACAGAATCCATCATGGCTCAGGATTATTAGAGGGAGATACTAGGAAATTCTAATATTGCTAGAAGACTTTTTTGATCAGGTTATTGGTTTAAAGAGTATTCATAGAAAAGGCTGGGCTAAAAAAGTAGGTATCAAAGAGCCAGAATCAGTTGCAGACCACTCTTATTCTATGACCATAATGTCACTTGTTCTTGCCGAGATGCAAGCGCTAGACGTGCAAAAAGTAGCAACAATGTCATTGATTCATGATCTTGCAGAATCACTTGTTGGAGATTACACACCTGATGAGATATCGCTAAAACAAAAAAGGAAGCTTGAAAACAACGCAATGAAAGAAATTTTGGCTGACTTGCCATTATCTCTAGCTAAAAAATACGAAAAAGTTTGGAATGAATATCAAGAAGCAAAAACAAAAGAGGCCAAGCTTGTACATGAGATAGACAAGCTTGAGATGGCATTTCAGGCAAGAAACTATCTTGAGGAAGGATATGATAAGGCTAAGCTTGTAGAGTTTTTAAAAACTGCAGATAAGGAAATAAAAAATGAATACTTGCGCAAAATTTTAAACAAAATTATAAGAAATGAACTTAAACTAACAAATACAAATGTCTGAAACAAGCAAGGATGAGCTAATCGCAGCACAAAACCAAGTCATTGGAATATTATTTGAAATCATAAAAAGACTACAAGCAAATAATGACTTGGATGAAGAATATTTTCAAATAATTGAGAACAAAAAAAGACCAATCAACAAAAAACGCCTAGATGAAATAATGGAGCAGCGAACAGAAAACTCTAAAATCGTTACTACATTCTTAAAAAAACTCGAAGTTTAATCAGGCTGTCATACATTTTAATAATTAATTTTCTAAATCATCAACATGCAATACTTTGTTGCCTTGAAGATAGGCCAAAAAAGGGTTCAAGCGGCAAGAGATTTGTTAAATAAATTTGTAAATGGCAAGGCCATGCCTGCATTGGCACTGCGTGATAACAAGACAAATGTTTGGGAACCTGTTGGCGAAGAGAATCTCTATGCTGTAGTTGATGAATCATCTGGATTTGTGTTAACAGATACAAGCGGATATCTTCTTGTTTTGTGTGATAAAAACGGAATATCTAAAGCGCTTATTCAAGGACTAAACAAGGAACAAAAAGATCAAACTGTAAAAATGTTAGAAGCAGAAAATATTCCTCAATACAAAGGCAAAGTATCTCTGCCTGTGTAAGTTTTGTATAATTCCTAAATACTATAACACAAAACACATCTGGTGAGTTCTGAAGAAACACATCGACAGTGTCTAGATGATAGCCAAAAGACAATAATTCGACGATTCAAAACGATGTGCACATTTATTATATTTGTCAAGAGTGCTCGCTAAAGCCTGAATAGATTGAGATGAATCAAATCGATACACAAGAGCGCTAAATTTTGTAATCTGTTTTAACAAAAACACGCTCAAATCAATTCGCAATTTTTAAGTTAACACATTATTCTATACCTAACATATGAGTAAATTTGTTCAAGAAGTAGAGGTACGAGGGCATCTAATTGACTCGCTGATACTTACAAAGATTTTTGATGGTATCATGGACCTTGGTGGAGAGTTTGAGGTACTAAAAATTAGAATCGGTCGGAGAAAAAAAGATGCAAGTTATGCAAAGCTTCGTATACAAGGCAAATCAAAAAAACATCTAGAAGACATACTTGAGCTAGTTTACAGAGAAGGAGCTACTGCCAAAATACAAAAAGAGGCTAACTTGAGGGCCGCCCAAAAAGACATGGTTATGCCTGAAGACTTTTACAGTACAACAAATAACCAGACGCAAGTTTTCTACAAAGGACGCTGGATTGATGTTGACAATATGATGATGGACAAGTGTATTGTAGTTAGATCAACCAAAGCAGAATGCGTACCAATACGAAGTGTTAGAAAAGGAGACAAAATTGTAGTAGGGGAAGAAGGAATTCGTATCCTACCTCCTGCAAGGCCAAGGGAAGGAATGAATGTATTTCAATTCATGGGCAGCAGCAGCTCAAGTGAGCGTCCTACACAACACATTGCAAGAAAAGTAGCTGAAGACATTTACAAGACAAGAAAACAGGGAGGAAAAATTGTTTTAGTTGGTGGTCCTGCCATTGTACATACTGGCGCAGCAGATGCTGTAGCTCAGCTTATCAAACTAGGTTACATAAACGCCCTGCTTGCAGGAAACGCACTTGCTGTTCATGATATAGAATATTCTACACTTGGAACATCACTTGGAATGAATGTACATGATGGCACACTAGCCATACGTGGACATCGAAATCACATGCAGGCAATAAACTCTGTTTTCAAGGCAGGCTCCATTGAAAACATGGTAAAGAGTGGAAAACTGGCAAAAGGAATCATGTACGAGTGTGTAAAAAATAAAGTGCCTTTTGTTTTAGCTGGTTCTTTGCGTGATGATGGTCCATTACCTGATGTTATTACAGATGTTTCTATTGCGCAGCAAAAATACAAAGAGATCCTAAAAGGCGCAAGCATGGTCATCATGGTATCTACGATGCTTCACTCAATTGCTACTGGAAACATGCTTCCAGCAGATGTCAAGGTTATAGTTGTTGATATCAACCAGCCTACAGTTACAAAGCTCATGGATAGAGGAACATGGCAAGCACTAGGAATAGTTTCAGACGTAGGTGCATTTTTGCCCATGGTCACACATGAAATCAAAAAACTCTCAAAATAACTAGCTTAATTTCTTTTTTAACAAATCAAGAGTAAGTGTTGCATCTGCCTTTCCTTTTGTTTTTTTCATTACTTTTCCAACCAAATAGTTGATTGTTTCGGGTTTTTGTCTTGCTTCTTCGACAGCTTTACTTTCTTCTTTTATCACCTCATCTATTACTCTAGCTAACTCTTTTTCGTCTGAAACATGGCCCAAATCAAGCTCAGAAATTATCTGTGATACTGATTTGCCTATTTTTACTATGGTTTGAAGCACAGTTTTTGAGGAATTTCGCGTTATCTTGTTTTCAATTATTGAATTTGCCAAATCTGAGAGGTGTTTTGCTGTAAGCTTTGATTCTTTTCTTTTTTCTTTTGTATTAACAAAACCCATAAGATCAGTTGTGATTAAATTGGCAACTTCTTTTGCATTTTTCTGAGTATGTGCCTGCTCAAACAAATCTGAATAGAACTTGTCAGATGAGAGGACGTCTGCAACCTGTGGTGGAATATCATAGTCTTTGATGTAACGCTCACGTTTTGAGCTTATGCTTTCTGGCATCTCTTTTTTTAATCTTGAAACAATTTGTGGTGCAATCATCACCCATGGTATATCTCCTTCAAGAAAATATCGATAGTCTTCTTCGCCCTCTTTGCTTCTTGCAGATATTGTGATCTTTCTTCTATCATCCCAATGACGCGTTTCTTGAATAATCTCGATTTTGCGTTCAGCTAGGCTTTGTTGTCTTGTTAGCTCAAACTGTAATGCCTTTTCTAAATCATAAAAAGAGTTGATGTTTTTGATTTCAACTTTGGAGCCACCTTCAATTGAAACGTTTGCATCTGCTCTCATAGCTCCTTCAAGTGATGGATCAGACACTCCAAGATTTTCAAGCAAATCAGATAAAATATTCAAAAATAATCTAACCTGTTTTGGGTTTTCAAAATCTGGCTCTGTTACAATCTCAACTAGTGGCGTTCCAGCACGGTTATAGTCAACAAGCGTAATTTGTGTGCGCTCGGAGCTTCCCTCATAGATTAACCTGCCAGGATCCTCTTCTATCTGAATTCGTCGTATTCGAATTTCTTTTCCTTCTACACTGATTTTTCCTTCTTGGCCAATACTTGTTGGACCATAGATGTTTAGCTGTGTGATTTGAAAGTTCTTTGGCAAATCTGGATAAAAGTAGTTTTTTCTAAAAAATGCAATTTTTTGTGGCGTTTGACAGTTTAATGCCATTGCAATAACTGTGGCCTTTTCAATTGCCTTTTTGTTTAGCCTTGGAAGCGAGCCTGGAAGCCCTACGCATACAGGACAGATGTTTGTGTTTGGCTCAAATTCTCGATAATCTGCCTTGCAAGAACAAAACAACTTGCTTTCAAGCTTTGTTAGCTGACAGTGAATTTCAAGGCCAATCTTTGTCATAGAGACACCTTTGGAAGATTTACTGTACTCTCAAGCGCATACGCTGCCTGAAAAAGTGATTTTTCTTGCATCGAGTCTGCAATGATTTGAATCCCAATCGGCAAACCATTTGATATCTCAAATGGAACAGAAATAGCTGGTTTTCCTGTAAGATTTGCTGTAACTGTATTAAAATCAATTAAAAACATTGCAACAGGGTCATCTAGTTTTTCGCCAAACTTGAATGGCAAAACTGGAACAGTTGGAGCTACAAGAAAATCTACTTTCTTAAATGCTGAATTGATTTCTTTTGTTAATCTGCTTTTTACTTTTAATGCCTTTAGAAAATATCTACCAGCATGACCTGCAGATGGGACAAACCCGCCAATGATTAATCTTCTTGTTACTTCTGGTCCGAAATTTCGTCTTGCCTTTTCAATGTAAGAGTTAAACTCGTATCCTTCCAAATCAAAATCAAAACCATATCGAAGATTATCATATCTTGCAAGGTTACTTCCAGCTTCAGTTGATGTAATTGTGTAGTATGATGCAACAGAGTAATCGACCATATCAATAGAAATTTCTTCACACTTTGCTCCAAGATCCTCAAACTTTGCTAGTGCTTTTTTTGTTACAGAAGACACTTCTTTGTCAGTTCCTTTTCCAACCATCTCAGAAATTATTCCAATTTTTTTTCCATCAATCCCTGCTTCGATATCTTTTAGATAATCCTCACCATGATTGTCAACTGTCGTATTGTCGTTTTGGTCTATTCCTGAAATTATGTTGAGAAGAAATGCAGTGTCTTTTACAGTTCTTGCCATTGGGCCAATCTGTTCTATACTGTTTGCGTATGAAATTAGGCCATATCGACTAACAAGGCCATATGTTGGCTTGAGGCCAACTATGGAGCAAAAACTTGCGGGGTTTCTAACAGAACCTCCTGTGTCTGAGCCTAAAGATGCAACAGATTCAAATGCGCTAGCTGCAACTGCGCTTCCTCCTGATGAACCTCCAGGCACATATTGCAGATTCCATGGGTTTTTGCTTGGCCCATACGCACTAAACTCTGTAGTTGTCCCCATGGCAAATTCGTCAAGATTTGTTTTTCCAATAAACAGCGCATCTTGTTTGCGTAATCTAGCTATTACAGTTGCATCAAATGGCGCAACATAATTTTCAAGCATTTTTGACGCGCAGGTTGTTTTTGTCCCCTTTACACAAATATTATCCTTGATCGCAATTGGCATTCCAATGCAAGAGCCAATCTTTTCTTTTGCTTTGCGTTTTTTATCTAGCTCTTTTGCCTGATCAAGTGCTTTTTCATTTAATGAAAGATATGCATGTAATTTTCCATCCATTTTTTTGATTTGATCAAATGTTTCAGAAACAAACTCTTCGATTGTAAATCTTTCATTTTTTATTGCATCAATATAGTCAAGAGCAGAAATAGCTAGGTCCAACTCAAACCATCTTTGGGGCTCTGATAAACTTTTCTTTGTAATGTTTTAGCTTGTCAATTAACTTGTCACTATATGGTTCGTGTTTGTCTTCACGCAAGTTTTCAAGTGGTTGCTCGTTTACTATGAGCTCTTCTGATTCTGTTCCTGCTTTGTCAAGTATATCAAAATATTCTATCATTTTTTGTACTCTATCAATATGTACAGTGTGATCATCAAGCTCTATTCTCATTAATTTTGCAACATGCTCTATCTCCTCTTTTGAAACCAAATTCTCACCTTATGGTGTTAATCTGTCAACATCACGTGGATAAAATGTTGTATCTCTAATGTTTTCAGTACCTGTTAGTGCCATCATAAGTCTTTCAAGTCCTATGCCACATCCTGCATGAGGTGGAACTCCATACTCAAATACACTTAGATGGTATTCAAATGCATCAGTTTTCATTCCCTTGTTTTTCATTCGTTCTTCAAGCTCTTGTCTTTTTTCAATTCTTGTGCTTCCAGATGCTAACTCCAGATCATCAAACATTAGATCAAATGATTCTGAGGTTTTAGGGTCGTTTGAGCTTGCCTTTACATAGAATGGTTTTGGCGCAAGAGGCCAGTCTTTTATAAAATAAAATCCCTTCACTCCAATTTTTTGTAGGTTTGAAGGATATAGATCATCACCCCATTCAGTTTTGTCCCCAACACTTTGCATTTTTTTGACTAATTCTGAATACGTGTACTGGGGAATTTTATCTGGAATCTCAGGAATCATAAATTCTGTATTTTGAGTTGATTTTGCAAACTCGTGAACCGCTTTGATTGATTTTTTAATTATTTGCTCTATTCTTAACATAATATCATTGTAGTTGACATATGCTTCTTCCATATCAATTGAGATAGCTTCTGATAGATGTCTGTTGGTTCTTGAAGGCTCTGCACGAAATATTGGTGCAATCTCAAACACTTTTTCAAAGCTCATTGTAAGCTGTTCTTTGTAAAGCTGTGGACTTTGTGCCAAAAATGCTTCTTTGTTATAGTAAAATATAGGAAATAGTGCAGCTCCTCCCTCTGTTGCAGTTGCAATCATTTTTGGAGTGTTGATTTCAACAAAACTATTTTCATAAAAATAGTCACGAATTGATTTTAAAACTTGATTTCTTGTAAGAAATATTTTTTGTAAAACATCACGTCTAAGATCAATTGCTCTAATCTCTAATCGTGTGTCTATGTTTTTTACAGTCTTTGCATGTGGCTCAAATGGTGGAATCTTTTCCACTTCAGAAAATACTCGCAGCTCTTTTGGAATAATTTCTACTCCGCTTGGTGCTTTGTTTGATGATTTTACCTTGCCCACAACTCCAATGCATGAATGTTCTTTTAGTTTAGCTAGTTTCTCTCTTATTTCATCAGGACAGTCACCTGATTTTGCAACAATTTGAATTTCGCCTTTGCTATCTCGTATATTTACAAATGAGATATTTCCATGACCTCTTGCACTTATTATCCAGCCCATAACAGTGACTTCTTTTCCTTCTTTTGATGGATCAAGCTCGTTTGAATAATGAGTCCTACGTAAATTTCCTAACTCAGTATCTATCATAGCTTGACATAGTTGGAAAATTCACTGTATTTAATAGGTATCAAAATACCAATTAATTAAAAAACTAGTCTATTCTTTTTTACTTCATTTAAAATATCATAATGAGATAAACAAGGTTCTGTTATTACCATTGTTTTATACATTCATAGGATTTCAAGTACACTATGAAAATATTAGTGGACATCATGGGGTTATGAACAAACCAACGCGGGGTTCATGTTTCAATCCTTGTTATGATGGATTTGTCATTTTGACAAGACTTGTCAAACAAATATGGAATAGCGACATTTAGTTTCAATCCTTGTTATGATGGATTTGTCATTTTGACCAAACTCTAAATCATTCAATACTCGATTATTCAATTCAGTTTCAATCCTTGTTATGATGGATTTGTCATTTTGACAAGAATATGATTGGTTTATGGAATTTGAGGAAATTAGTTTCAATCCTTGTTATGATGGATTTGTCATTTTGACCCCACCCGACAATCCATTTCAAAGAGGGAAAACAGGTTTCAATCCTTGTTATGATGGATTTGTCATTTTGACAAGTTTTGGATGCTTTATGTCATGTGGGATCAGGGGTTTCAATCCTTGTTATGATGGATTTGTCATTTTGACTCTGCTCTGCTATCTCAATTATTATTTTCATACTAGTTTCAATCCTTGTTATGATGGATTTGTCATTTTGACCCATTCAGACATTGTTTGCCACGATGTGTTATAGAAGTTTCAATCCTTGTTATGATGGATTTGTCATTTTGACATTCGTGATGTAATGATAGCTAATACAACTGGAAGTAGTTTCAATCCTTGTTATGATGGATTTGTCATTTTGACGCCAATTATTGTTATCGTCATAATATTTGCAGTTAGTTTCAATCCTTGTTATGATGGATTTGTCATTTTGACATGAATTTTTACAAGCGAGGAGCTAAATGTTAGTATGTTTCAATCCTTGTTATGATGGATTTGTCATTTTGAC
>Ga0233424_10000171_pt1 | contig 90152 bp, 74 predicted proteins | sample Watercolumn_Towu_FD_181011 | JGI IMG/M metagenome (GOLD analysis project Ga0233424, IMG submission 181011) | Freshwater microbial communities from Lake Towuti, South Sulawesi, Indonesia - Watercolumn_Towuti2014_125_MG | ecosystem: Environmental > Aquatic > Freshwater > Lake | place: Indonesia... | reverse complement strand
GTCGACTCGCTGTCGACAGGCACGGAGTTGCCCCACTCCTGCGAGCATGGCCATGCGGGCACGATGCCGGCGCTCCTGCACACCGACAGCCCACCGCTTCCACCGAAACAGTCGGGGCCCTGGCACCTCTTGGCCCAAGCCAACGAGACCACGGACTTCCTTCCCGCCGTCCCCCTTCGCCCGCCGAACAAGCGCATCGCTTGAGCCCACGCACGCCGCCGCAAGCAGCGGCGTGGGCCGTCATGTCACGGACCTCCAACCCGCCCGCTTTCGGGCAGGCAAACGCATGACCACACAGGTGATCCTTTGGCACATCTTCCACAGCCACTGCAGCGCATCGCACGCACCCTGCTTTCTTCCTGGCGGTCGGTCGACCGTCAGCTCGCCGAGCGCCGCGTCCGTTCGGCCTCCATCGACATCCGTCCGCTCATCGAACCCGACATCGAGCGGGTCAGGCAAGCCTTGCCGGACAGCGGGCTGACCGAAGCCGATCTCACCGACCACCAGGCCCACCGCACCACCATCATCGTGGCCTGGCTGGATCGCACCCCCGTGGGCATCGGCTGGACGCATTGGGATGGGCCCCGGGACGCCGTGTTGATGACCCGCATCGGCCGCGTTCCCGAGATCCATCGGCTTCACGTGAACCGGCGCTACCGGTGCTTCGGGCTCGGGACCCGGATCATCAAGTCCTTCGAATTGCTGGCATACGAAAAGGGCCTGGTCTGGATCGGCCTGGGCGTTCACACGAGGAACCACCGCGCCACGACCCTGTACCGGCGGCTGGGATTTCTGGAGACCGGCGAGCGCTACCTCGATGAATTCGTCATCCCTCGCGCTGACGGCAAGATGCACCAGGTGAGCGAGCCGGCGATTTACATGATCCGCGACATCAGCACACGCAGCCGCGCGGCCTCGGCGCTGCGGGGTCGCAGCATCGCACGCCCAGGCACCCGCCCCGCCATCGTCGAATGATGTTCAAACGTTGGCTTGCTCTCCTGCTGCTAGCGCTGCAATTGCAGCCAGTGCTCGCGGCCCTGCCTGAACGGTCCCGAGACCTCGGGCAGGAGTTTGAGCATGCGATCGTCCATCAGATCGGACAAGTTCACCATCACGACGACGGCACTTCCGCCATCATCGACCTGGACGAAGAAGACGACGCGGCAGTGGGGCACGTGCACCACGACGCTGCCCACCATGTCGTCCTGCTGCCCGCGAACCCTTCATGGCGTGCGCCTCGGGCGCTCCACGTGGGCGACGTGACCCATCTCACCATCCGATTACCAGACCCCGACCTGGAAGGACCGTTGCGTCCGCCTCGACCGTTCAGGTGATGTCTTCGGGCGGGCCGTCGCCTGCCCCAGAAGAAACACCCTGTTCGCTCGCAACTGTCCTCTCCGTCGTCGTTGACCAGGGAGCAGAGCATCCAGCCACTCACCGTGGTGCGGGCGACGCTTTCACACGGAGTCTCATGTTCAAGTCTTTCGCTTCGGCGCCACGCATGTTGTGGCTGGCCGCGCTCGCCCTCGTGCCTTCGTTGGTGTGGGCACACGGCATTTCACTGGAGGACCGCCAGCGCATGCTCGATGGCGGGTACCTCCAATACGTTGGCTTAGGCGCCAGCCACATGCTCACGGGCTACGACCACCTGCTGTTCCTGTTCGGTGTCGTCTTCTTTCTGACCACCTTCCGCGACGTCGCGAAGTTCGTCACCGTCTTCACCATCGGCCACTGCATCACGCTGATCTTCGCGACCTTCTACAGCATCACCTGGAACTACTTCCTGATCGATGCCGTGATCGCGATCAGCGTCATGTACAAGGGCTTCGACAACGTCGGCGGTTTCCAGCGTGTGTTCGAGATGGAGAAGTCGCCCAACCTGCTGGGCATGGTCTTCGGTTTCGGCCTGCTGCACGGCTTCGGCTTGTCCACACGGCTGCAGCAGATCCCCCTCGGGGACGACAGCATGTCGATGCTGATGCGCATCCTCAGCTTCAACCTGGGCGTCGAACTGGGCCAGATCGCAGCACTGGTGGTCATGGTGGCCCTGTTGGCCTGGTGGCGCCATACACAGTTCTTCCGACGCATCGCCCATGCATCGAACCTGTTGTTGATCGCGCTGGGCGGCCTGCTGCTGCTCATGCAGCTGCACGGCTACCTGCACGACAGCGATCCCGACAGCTTCCGGTTTCCCGCCGAAGAGCATCGACACATGCATGAAGACATGGACGTGGAGAACGCGGTCGACCCGAACCGCAACAAGCTCTGAACCCGTATCCCTCCACCAACCCACCCTCCTCAGGAGATTCCCATGAAGAAGACCTTCATCCTTTCGCCCCTCTTCGTTGTCGCCCTGCTCGGATCGCCCGTCGCCCATGCGGGCGCCGATGCCAGCTGCCACTTCCACGGCAACAAGCCTGCTGCCGAATCCACCGTCTTGCAATGCGCGGCCCAGTACAAGGACAAGCTCGTCGAGAGCGGCAAGCTGGAGAAGTCCTGGCAGTCGATCACCAAGGCCGAAAAGATCGAACAGATCGATGGCGCGCGCAACAAGGAGTGGAAGCTGAGCTTCAAGAATCCGTCAGCGACCGACCAGACCAAGAGCACGCTGTTCATCTTCTACTCGTTGCCGGGCAACTTCATCGCAGCCAATCACACCGGGAAGTGAGGCCGTAGACCGTCATGGAGCGGTCCGCTCCTGACGATCAAGGGAGGGCTGCCTGAATGCTCTGCGTCAGGTAGCCCTCCAACTGTGCGGAACGCTGATCACCCGAGCAGGGAGTGCGAATGAAACTACCGAACCACATCCCCGTTGGACTTTCGACATCATCGCCCGACAGTGACGACTGGGTCGGCCGAGCGCTCATCCTGCGGGGACAACGACAAGCGATGCTCGCCAGCAATATCGCCAACGCCGACACGCCCGGGTACATCGCCAAGGACCTCGACTTCTCGCGGGCGATGCAGGCGGCTAACGCGAAGCTCACTGCGTCCTTGAGCACGACTGCGACCAACCATTTACAGGCCAGTCCGGTGCCACCAATGAGCACACTCGACTTCGTTCGCTACGCCACTTCCGGTCAACCGAACATAGACGGGAACTCGGTCGATATGGACCGAGAGCGGGCTTCTTTTGCCCAGAATTCAATCATGTACCAGTTCGCGGTGAACCTGATGAGCGGCGAATATGAAGACTTCCGGATGGCGTCCTCGGACCCGCTCAAGGGGTGATCTTCACGCAGCCCACCGACAGCCAGCTCAACTTACCGTTCGCGCGATGATGAAGACCACCAACGCCAACGCGACGTTGCAACATACTAACCAAGCGATCAACTGTCGGTTAGTGCTGGCGATGTGCTGAACCGGATCGGCCTTTGCTGCCGACTCCCCGTGCAACCCTGCGGGCGGATGAGATGCTGCCATGGAGGACGATTTGACGAAACGCTCCTCATGTTGGCGGGCCAGATTCTCGATGCATACAACAACAGCTTTTGCTACACGGAGTGCGTGTTCCTCGGAGAAGCCCGCATCACGCAAGGCATCATACAACTGCATGCTCATGTTGTTCTTGCTTCAACTTCAGCACGGCGACATCGGCTTCGCGCCGAGTTGGTTCGCGACATTGGACATCGAAATCCAAGCTTTCCGCCGTGGCGTGGAAACGAAGTGACGACCCCCTGTCCGCGCTCCGCGTCGATTTCTAAGACTACCCGGGTCCGTTTCAGAAGACGGCGCCGCAGTCATCGCAGTCGTCATTGCTTTGGTGGCACGCGATGTGCAATGTGAAGTGACACAACATTCATCAACGTTCTTCAAGCGGCCGGTTGCACCTCGTCGGTCGCTGAATTGGCTCATTGCTCGAGAGCAACGCGACTGTGAGTCGACGGGTCGACTTGCGGTCCCCTTGCTATACACACTCGAGTACACCCCGCGTACACCGGACATCGATGGCATCTCCACTCCATAACGACCGAGCGACGCATGGGTCACCGCCCACCGAGCCGCGACCTGAACGCACGACCGGCCCAATCCAAGGCCCAGTAGCAACAAGCGCAGCACAGGAACGGTCATGGCGATGTCCCACTTCGTGATCGGCCCCAGAGGGGTGGGGCTCGATGATGACGAAAGGATACCCCCTCGATCATTCAACCGGAAGTACCTCATCACCGAGGTCGAACTGACGACTCGCACCGGCACTGCGCCCTCGGAGGAGAGCAGTATGTAAGTGTTTAGTGATGTGTAGTTATTAGACGAAGGTGCGTTTCCCTCTGGGGAGGCCGAAGATTGATCCGCAATTTCTGCATCGATGTTCTCCACCGCCCACCGTTTGATCAGTGAACGCAAAGCATCGGCCACGCGACGGTTCAGTTCGATGTCCGCCTTGGTGTTGCGCGCATAGAACACGCGGCTGCTCCGGAGCACCCGAGTGCCCACCTGCACGGTCCTGCATGCAAGCAACTGCTGCAGCGCATCGACCTCATTGCAGAGGCGACGGAACGCGAAGTCGTCTCGTCCGATGGCATCCTTCAATCCTTCGCTCCAGATGCGTGCGAGGCCGTCACGATCGAAGTACGTGTTCTCGACCCGCACGCGATGCTCCGCCGGATCTAGCGCCAACCCACCTTTGTCGGTCCGTTTGACGTAGATGCGCTGTTGGTGCCGCCCGTTCCGATGACCAAGGTAGCAGCACTTGCCCTCGGCAAACCTCCGATGGGCGTCGCCGAACGAAACGATCTGTTCGCAACGAGGCCCACGTCCTCCGAAGCGCGCGAAGTCTTGTGGATTCTTCAAGCCGCGCAGGAGGTGGGCAGCCATCAGCGGCATGGCTTCTCGCGCTGCATCGGTCTTGGGATACAGGTCAACCGCCACCTCAATACCGCTGACCCTGATCGCAGTTGCGCCGACACCCTTCAACATGCCGAGGATCTGCTCCGCATTCTGCGGATCCTGGAAGCGTGCTTGGAAGCGAACTCCGAACGTGCCCCAATTCGAGCCGACTGCTCGGACATAGCTTCGGGCCAGCTGCAGATGCAACCAGTATGAACCACATGCCCGCGGCATGGTGAACTCGACCTGGATCCAGTCGATGCACGCCGTGAACCGGTATCCGGACGGGTCCGGTCTCTGCGCGTCCGGTGAGTTCATAGGCGTCTGCACGGCCATCAACACCCCAACGCTTTTTGTCGACGGCGAAAGAACCGGCGCCGTCATTCACCCACCTTCTCAACTTGATCGGGGAGGTGAATGAAGAAGCCGTCTTCACGCCACCGGCTCGCGCCCTTCGCGGCGGCGGCCGTACGCGCGCCCTCAAGCACCTCGGTCGAGTCGTCAATCCGGCGACCGGTGACCTCCAGGTCCTCGAGAATCGAAAGCGCCGCCTCTGCGACTGCGCGCCGATCCAGGGCCTGTTCAGAAGGTGTGCGGTACTTCGGATCGAGCGTGCGCACGGCGTCGATGAGCGACGACCGGGCGATGTGCCCGACCGCAGCGGCAGCCAGTGCCCGCTCCGATGCCGCCGCGGGTTGCTGCCCGAGCCAACGCAAGAAGTACAGGCACTCGCCGGCTCTCGAGGTGAGCACGTCGCTGACGATACTGGAAAGGGTTCGTCCGCCGGCGGTCGCCAGCTTCTCGTAGGTGGCGGCGATGTCGGGAGTGACGGCCGCGGTGATGCGCTTGGTGTGCTGTTTCATCAGCCTTCTCGTTGTTCTTGCCGGTATCGTATACCGCAGCGTCGCAGAACACCAAACGCGAACAGGCGTGGGGCACGAAGCACGGCCCTGTGCTGCGAAGCTTGACATTTGCATGCCACCGTATGCAAGCGGATCGCCTCCGGGCACGACTGCCGAGTGCAGTGAATGGACCCGCAAGCAGACGGTCACCCAAACTCACCACCTATAGTGAATGGACCCGTACGCGTAGGGTCAGCTCGGCTTGTGCCTAGTGAGCGGGCTCGCAGCAGGGAGGTTTCGCTAGTGCAGTGAATGAGCCCGCACCCGGGTGCCTCGTCGGGAATCGACGCCCTTTTCCAGGTGGCGATGCAGTGAATCGACCCGCAAGCGTACATCGCATCGCCTGATGCGGCTCATAGCTCGATCGAGCGGAACTTGTCAAGCTTGCTTCTTTGCGACCCTCTTGCTAGCGAGCTTCTGCCGCAGGGCCCGGGTGTACTTGACCGCCGCGACAGCTGCCCGCTCGTCGAAGTGAGCAATGCTGGGCAACGGGTAGCTCAACCGACAGATGCCAGGGTGCAGTCGATGCAGTTCGTCATCGTGGTCGTACACCGCTTCCGTCGTGTTGTTGCCCCCTCGCTGGTGCCCCATCAGTTGCTGACGTTGCCGAAGTTCGAGGTCAGCATGTCGAGCAGCGACCTGGAAGTTGTGGCGCAACGAGTGAAAGACTTTGGTGCCGTCGCGCACCATGCCAAGCTGCTGACCCAGGAAGCGATCGTTGAACCACTTCCGGGGCGTGGCGCCATAGCCCTTGTCCCTGTCGAAACGCAGTTCGGGAAAGAGTCTGTCGTGACCGGCCTTCCTCATCGCCGCTACATACCGCAGCAACCCCAGGCGCACCAGTTCGTCATGTATCGGAACGGCGCGGATCGAGTTCGCCGTCTTGAAAGACTTGCCGCCCTCCTCCAGCAGCTCGACCTCGTCACCTCCTTCGCCGCTGTCCGCATCGATCTTGTCGGGTCGGTCCAGGGTGAAGGAGATGTACGGGACGCCGTCACAGGTGGTGCGGAAGTCGTCGAGGTACAGCTGGCTCAGCTCGTTCACACGCCCACCCACATACAGGCCCATCAACGGCAACCAATATTGATAGGGACGAAAGCTCGCCCGAGTGCCACCCGCAGCCGTCTTGCCCGCCCCGCCGAGCTTGAACCACTCCGCCGCAAAGATCCGCTGCAGTTCGTCGTCGTCGAAGGGAACGCGGCGCCGGGACCTGAACACTTGCGGGTCGAGCTTCACCTCCGCCAGCACCACGGCGCACGGGTTGGCAGTCAGGTAGCCCTTCTGCTGGCCCCACGCCAAGCACTCCGACGCCTTGGTCAGGTACGAGTTTCGGGCGGTGCCCAGGCTCATGCGGTCGGCGACCCCCTGCTCGTTGGCCCAGTCGATAAGCCCCTGGGTGGACTGCCCGACCCTCGCAGCGCGCGCCTTGCTCAACTTGGGTCCAGTAGGAAGCAGCACGGCTCGCTCCAGGAAGCGCTCAACCAGCTCCTCCGACTCGGGAACCGTCTGGAGATCGCCCATGGTCGGGTTGTCGGTCAGGTCGCAGAAGACCTGGAGCTTGCCGCGGTTGCGCGAGACCTCCGCGGGCTGCCACTTCGCCACGCGACCGCGCCCCCCGGACGACATGCTCTCCACGAACTTATCGATGAGCACCGAAAGCCGCATCGTTGCAAAACGGGCAGGACCCGTTGCGCTCTGCTCACGCGTACCGGGTGTGGGAAGCACCGCCTCGTCCGCCAGCGCCTCGGCCGTCGAACGAGTTGCGGGCAGCACCGCAGCGTTGGCAGGAGGCGCTGCAACCAAATCAAGACGCTCAACCTCGCGGAGGCTCGCCGGTACAGCGCGCGCCACCATGCGGTCCGTCGGTGCCGTCACGGTCTGGTGGTTCTGCGTCGCAACCAGGCGTCGCCGCCAATCGGTGACCTCGGTTTTCTGGACCAGGAGCTGATCCGCGAGCACAAGCGGCGGGTTGGGCCGAGCGACGAAGCACGTTCTCTGATGATCGTCGATCACCAGGTAGGGTGCGATCGATTGCGCCCCCCGCTTGATGGACATCGCGATGCCCTGCACATTTCCCAGCTCCACCACACCACGCAAATGGCAAGGCTCGCCGCGGTCCTCCACTTCAAAAAAGGGGATCTCGCCGTCCTCGGTCCACAGCTGGCACAGGGGCGCAGAGATCTGCACGGCGGGCCAACCATCCGCGTAGGCGTAGAACTTTGCGCCCGCATTGCCTAGCTCCCAGGCAATGGCGCCCACGTCGAGACGCAGCACTTTGGCTACATCGCCCAGCGGCACGACGCCCTCGCCCACAAGCGTTGTCCAGGGTGCCGCGCTGACGCTGTCGTCGATCATGGCCTGATCGCTCATGATCCGATCCCAGTCCATTCGCCAACGCAGCGCGACGGAAGTTCCGGCGAGGCGGTTTCGCTCGCCTGTACTGATGTGGACCTCACTGCGCCCGAACCAGTGCCTGCGTGCGGGGGGTACGATGAGACGGAAGACGTAGATGCCCGACGGGCGTCGGTACACAAAATTGCCATAACCCACAACCGTACCTCCGAATCGGAGTAGGTGCGGGGAACGCCTCGAATCTGCGGGGTGTCAAAACGGCAATTTTTCAGTGCCGACAATGACTTACACGAGGCGTGGAGCGGGTGATGGGAATCGAACCCACGTATGAAGCTTGGGAAGCTGCCGTTCTACCATTGAACTACACCCGCTCGGTGCAGCCGCGCATTCTAGCCAAGCTTTCGCCGCTTGTCGGCAGCATCGTTCAGCCCTGTGCGACAACCCATTGCACCAGGGCGTCGAGCGACGGGGTGGCGAGCGCGGCCTGTGGGTGCTGCGCCATCGCGGCCAGGGCATGCCAGCGGCCGCTGCGGCCCTGTACGAAGCCGGCCAGGGCGCGCACGTCGAGCAGCGTGCCGGTCTTCAGGCGGGCGCGGCCCTGCACGGCCGGGGCGGTGAGGCGGTGGGCGAGCGTGCCGTCGACGCCGGCCACCGGCAGCGAATCGATGAACGGCTCGGACCAGCGGGCCGACCAGGCCCGGCGCAGCAGCTGCACCAGTGCACGCGGGCGTGCCCGTTCGGCGCGGGACAGGCCCGAGCCGTTGTCCAGGCAGATGTCGCCATCGGCCAGGCCCTGCTGCGCGAGCCAGCCGCGCAGCCGGCTCAGCGCCGCATCCGGCGTGGCCGGGCGCTGCGGGAAGCCGGGCGCCAGCGACAGCAGCAGGTGGCGCGCGGCGACGTTGTCGCTGCTCTTGTTCATGCCGTGCACCCAGTCGACCAGTTCCGGGGAGCGGTGCACCGACCACAGCCGCATCGACTGTCCGCTGCGCGACGCCGGGGTGGTGCTGGTGCGCAGCGGATCGAACGGCTGCTCCTCGACGCTGCCCGAGAGTTCGCCGCCGGCCTCGCGCCAGAGTCCGGCGACGGCGCGCTGCGTCAGTTCCTCCACCGGCAGCGGCGCGAACGCGATGTCCTGCTCGCCGCAGCCGGCGCCCCACTGGCCGAGCACCGCGAGCTGTCGTTCGCGCGGCCGGAACACGGCGGACGCGGCGCAGCCGCCCTTCGTCGACACCGCGTTGAGCAGCGCCACCCCCTGCAGCGGCGGCGCCACCTGCACCAACGCACGTGGCCCGCGGCCGGGCAGGACGGCGACGCGCACGACGCCCGCATCGAGCATCAAGGCGTTCGGGCGCACGTGGTGCGGCCGGTCCGGCGCCGGTTCGGGCGTGCTGGCGAAGTCGCGTTCGCCGAGCCGGAACGCGCTGCGGTCGAGCAGGATGCGGCTTGCACGTGGTGCAGCCCGCGCAACCGCATCTCGCGGAACCAGTCGCGCAGCGCAGCGGTGGTGAGCAGCACGTCGCCGCCGCCCACCAGGATGAGGTCGCCGTACAGGTGCCCTTCGACCATCAGCCCGCGGGCGTAGGCGCGGGTGCGCCAGCGGTAGCTCGGGCCCAACAGGTCGAGCGCGGCCATCGCGGTCACGGTCTTCGCGGTGGACGCCATCACGCAGGGCACTTCGGCGTTGAGCGCCACCAGCGCGGCGCCGCCGTCCACCGGCTGCACCTGCACGCCGAATTGTTCCAGCGGCAGTCCGCTGGCGGCCAGGCAGGCGCGCACCGCGTCGGGCAGGCGGCGGCCGCTGTCGACGGGCGGCTTCGACAGGGCCCAGGCCGGTGCCGCGGCGGCCCCGGCGCCCAGCAGCCAGCCGCGTCGGGAGACGCTGGCGGCGGACAGGGCTGGGGCAGAATCGCGCATCCCACGAAACTAAGCTGCCGGCGCGCTGCCCGAGCGCCTGAACAGAGCGGCCCGACTGGCGCATTTCAGGCGCTCGGCCTGCCGGCACCCTGCCCCCGATGAGCCCCGACGAGACCTCCCCGACCGTTCCCGAGACTGCCGCCGATGCGCCCGTCGCCCATCCGCGTGCGATCCGCAGCTACGTGCTGCGCGCCGGCCGCATGGGCACCGGCCAGCAGCGGGCACTGGAGGAACTGGGCCCGCGCTTCGTGCTGCCCTACCGCGACGAGCCGCTGGACCTGGCCACCACGTTCGGCCGCAGCGCGCCGGTGGTGCTGGAGATCGGCTTCGGGATGGGCGGCGCCACCGCGCAGATCGCCCAGGCGCTGCCGGACCACGATTTCATCGGCGTCGAGGTGCACACGCCGGGCGTCGGCGCGCTGTTGAAGCTGATCGGCGAACACGACATCACGAACCTGCGCATCGTGCAGCACGACGCGGTGCAGGTGCTCGACCACATGATCGCGGCCGGTTCGCTGGCCGGCGTGCACGTGTTCTTCCCCGACCCGTGGCACAAGAAGAAGCACCACAAGCGCCGGCTGATCCAGCCCGCGTTCGTGCAGAAGCTGGTGGGCCGCCTGGCGCCCGGCGGCTACCTGCACTGCGCCACCGACTGGGAAGACTACGCCGTGCAGATGCTCGAGGTGCTGTCGGCCGAGCCGGCCTTGGTCAACACCGCCGACGGGTATGCGCCGAAACCGGCCTACCGGCCCGACACCAAGTTCGAGGCGCGCGGGCTGCGCCTCGGCCACGGGGTGTGGGACCTGGTGTTCCGGAAGGCCTGATCAGGCCTCGTGCCACTGGATCACGCCGCTGTATGCGGTGGCCAGCACGATGATGCCGAACACGATGCGGTACCAGGCGAACGGCACGAAGTTGTGCGTGGCCACGTAGCGCAGCAGCCAACGCACGCACAGCCAGGCCGAGACGAACGAGAACAACAGGCCCACCGCGAACATCGGCAGGTCGGCCACCGACAGCAGCGCGCGCTCCTTGTAGAGGCTGTAGAGGCCGGCGCCGATCAGCGTGGGGATCGCGAGGAAGAAGCTGAAGTCGGTGGCGGCCTGGCGGCTCAGGCCGAGCAGCATGCCGCCGATGATGGTCGAGCCCGAGCGGCTGGTGCCGGGGATCATCGCGAAGCATTGCACCAGGCCGACCTTCAGCGCATCGAGCGGCGTCATGTCGTCCACCGTGTGCACGCGCACCTTGCTGGCCGGGCGCCGCTCGGCCCAGAGGATCACGAACGCGCCGAGGATGAAGGTGGTCGCCACGACCAGCGGCGTGAACAGGTGCGCCTTGATGGCCTTGCCGAACAGCAGGCCGAGCACGACGGCCGGCAGGAAGCCGATCGCCACGTTCAGCACGAAGCGGCGTGCCTTCGGATCGCTGCCCAGGCCGCTGGCGGTGCTGGCCAGCCGCTGCCAGTAGACCAGGATCACCGCGAAGATCGCGCCGGTCTGGATCGCGATGTCGAACACCTTGCTCTTGTCGTCGTCGAAGCCCAGCAGCGAGCCGGCGAGGATCAGGTGCCCCGTGCTGGAGATCGGCAGGAACTCGGTGAGTCCCTCCACCACGCCCATCACGGCAGCCTTCCACAACAAGACGGTATCCAAACGAAGCTCCCGATTTGACCTTGCGCGCAGGCAAGAAAAAACCCCGGTCCAGCCGGGGCACGCCAATGGCCGGCGAAGATAGCACACGCACTTTGCGAAACGCTCCATGCCACACCTTTCCGTCCTGGACCTGGCCCCCGTCGTCGAGGGGGGCGACGCCGCGCTGGCGCTGCGCCACACACTGGATCTCGCCCGTCATGTCGAACGCTGGGGCTACCAGCGCTACTGGCTGGCCGAACACCACAACATGGCCGGCGTGGCCAGCTCGGCCACCTCGGTGCTGGTAGGCTACGTCGCCGCGGGCACCGAGCGCATCCGCGTCGGCTCCGGCGGCGTGATGCTGCCCAACCACGCGCCGCTGGTGGTCGCCGAGCACTTCGGCACGCTGGCCACCCTCTACCCCGGCCGCATCGACCTCGGCCTCGGCCGCGCCCCGGGCACCGACCCGCTGACCACCCGTGCGCTGCGCCGGCAGCTGCGCCATGACGACGACGCCTTCGTCGACGACGTCGTCGAACTGCAGCGCTACTTCGCGCCGCGCGAGGGCCAGGCGGTGCACGCGGTGCCGGGCGCCGGCGTCGACGTGCCGATCTGGATCCTCGGCTCCAGCCTCTACGGCGCACAGGTCGCCGCGATGCTCGGCCTGCCCTTCGCGTTCGCGTCGCACTTCGCGCCGGCGATGCTGCACCAGGCGCTGCAGGTGTACCGGCAGCACTTCCGCCCCAGCGCGCAGTGGCCGAAGCCCTACGTGATGGTGGGCGTCAACGTGGTGCTGGCCGACAGCGACGACCAGGCGCACCGGCTGCTGACGTCGCTGCAGCTGCGCTTCCACGGCATCCGCACCGGTGCGCGCGGCCCGCTGCCGCGCCCCGTGGACCGCATCGAGGACGTGCTGCCGGCCGCGGCGCTGGCCGGCGTCAACGACATGCTGTCGGTCACGCTGGTCGGCAGCCCGATGGCGGCCAAGGAGCAGCTCGCGCAGCTGATGGAAGCCACCCAGGCCGACGAGCTGATGGCCACCTCGAACATCCACGACCATGCGGCGCGGCTGCGGTCCTATGAACTGCTGGCAGGGTTGGTGTGATCCCGGTCCATCGCCGCGCTTGCGCGACTCAAGGGTTTTCCCTACAATAGGGTTAACCCTTTGACAGGAGTCCCGTCATGAGCACCACCACCTTCCCCGTCAGCGGCTCTTTCGGCGGCCGCCAGTCCAAGCCGGTTCGCCGCGCCCCGGTCGCGCGCCCTGCCGTCCAGGCACCGGCCGTGCAAGCGGCCGCCAAGCCGGCGCCGTGGTACCACTTCTTCGGCAACGCCTTCGCCGCCTGGGCATCCGCAGGGCGCATCGCGAACTGAGCGCCACCGGCCTCGGCTGACAAAAAAAGGACCGCTGGGCGGTCCTTTTTGCTTTGCGGTCGCGCAGCAGGGCCGCGGCCCCGCCACCTGCCTCAGCCGAGATGCCGGCGTGCGTTCTGGAACATCCGCGACCACGGGCTCGGGGCCGACACGTCGCCCGAGGTCCAGCTCAGCTGGACGTTGCGGAACACCCGCTCCGGGTGCGGCATCAGCGCGGTGAAACGGCCATCGGCCGTGGTCACCGCGGTCAGGCCGTCCGGACTGCCGTTCGGGTTCAGCGGATAGGTCTCGGTCGGCCGACCCTGCGCATCGACGAAGCGCATCGCCCGGTGCACCGCCTGCGCGTCGCCGCGCTGGGAGAAGTCGGCGAAGCCTTCGCCGTGCGCGACGGCGATCGGCATGCGGCTGCCGGCCATGCCCTGGAAGAACACCGACGGGCTGTCGAGCACCTCGACCAGGCTGAGCCGGGCCTCGAACTGCTCGCTGCGGTTGCGGGTGAACTTCGGCCAGGCCTGGGCGCCGGGGATGATCGGCGACAGCGCGGCCAACATCTGGCAGCCGTTGCACACGCCCAGCGCGAGGGTTTCCGGCCGCGCGAAGAACTGCGTGAACTGCTCGGCCAGCGCCGGGTTGAACAGGATCGAACGGGCCCAGCCTTCGCCGGCGCCGAGCGTGTCGCCGTAGCTGAAGCCGCCGCAGGCGACAAAACCCTGGAACTGGTCCAGCCGCGCGCGGCCGGCCTGCAGGTCGCTCATGTGCACGTCGTAGGTGTCGAAGCCGGCCTGCGCCATCGCGTAGCTCATCTCGACATGCGAGTTGACGCCCTGCTCGCGCAGGATCGCCATCTTCGGCTTGGCGGTGTGCACGAACGGCGCGGCGACGTTCTCGCTCGGGTCGAAGGTCAGCTGCACCTGCAGGCCGCCGTCGTCCGCCGCGCCGGCGAGCGCATGTTCGCTGTCGGCGCAGGCGGGGTTGTCGCGCAGCTTGGTGATGCGCCAGCTGACCTCGTCCCAGGCCTGCTGCAACTGCTGCAGCGGCGCGGCGAACACGCTCTTGGCGTCGCGCCACACCTCGACGGTGCCACGGTCGTTGGTCTTGCCGATGACGTGGCTGTGCTTCGAGAGGCCCGCGCCGCGCAGCGCCTGCAGCACCGTGTCGCGGTCGCCCGCGCGCACCTGCAGCACCACGCCGATCTCTTCGTTGAACAGCGCCTTCAGCGTGAGCTCGTTGCGGCGCTCGCCGACCTGCGCGGTCCAGTTCTTCGTGTCGCCCATGTCGGCACGGCTGTCCTGGATGCCGTCGCCTTCGGTGACCAGCAGGTCGACGTTCAGGCTCACGCCGGTGCGGCCGGCAAACGCCATCTCGCACACCGCCGCCCACAGGCCGCCGTCGCTGCGGTCATGGTAGGCCAGCAGCTTGCCGTCCGAGCGCAGCTGGTTCACCACGCCGACCAGCGCCTTCAGCTGCGCCGGCTCGTTGAGGTCGGGCACTTCGTTGCCGAACTGGCCGAGCACCTGGGCCAGCATCGAGCCGCCCATGCGGGCCTTGCCGTTGCCGAGGTCGACCAGGATCAGCGCGGTGTCGCCCGGCTGCAGCTGCGGCGTGAGCGTGCCGCGCACGTCGGCCAGCGTCGCGAACGCGGTGACGATCAGCGACACCGGCGCCACCACCTGCTGGACCTGGCCGTCGTCGCCGCTCCATTTGGTGCGCATCGACAGGCTGTCCTTGCCCACCGGGATGCCGACGCCCAGCGCCGGGCACAGCTCCATGCCGACCGCGCGCACGGTGTCGTACAGCGCGGCGTCTTCGCCCGCTTCACCGCAGGCGGCCATCCAGTTGGCACTGAGCTTCACGCGCGAGAGTTCGATCGGCGCGGCCAGCAGGTTCGTGATGGCTTCGGCGATGGCCATGCGGCCGGAGGCCGGCGCGTCGAGCGAGGCCAGCGGCGTGCGCTCGCCCATGCTCATCGCCTCGCCGCGGAAACCGGCGTGGTCGGCCAGCGTCACCGCGCAGTCGGCCACCGGCACCTGCCAGGGGCCGACCATCTGGTCGCGGTGGCTCATGCCCCCCACGGTGCGGTCGCCGATGGTGATGAGGAAACGCTTCGAGGCCACGGTCGGGTGGCGCAGCACGTCGAACGCGACCTGCTCCAGCGCCACGCCGGTCAGCTTCAGCGGCTGCTCCGCGCGGTAGACGCGCGTCACCTCGCGGTGCATCTTGGGCGGCTTGCCGAGCAGCACGTCCATCGGCATGTCGATCACCCGTTCGCCGCCCGGGCCGTCTTCCAGCACCAGGGCCTGGTCGCTGGTGGCGGTGCCGATCACGGCATACGGCGCGCGCTCGCGGCGGCACATCTCGTCGAACAGCGGCAGCGATTCAGGCGCGATGGCCAGGACGTAGCGCTCCTGGCTCTCGTTGCACCAGATTTCCTTCGGTGCCAGGCCGCTCTCCTCGAGCGGCACCTTGCGCATGTCGAACGTGGCCCCCATGCCGGCGCCGTCGACCAGTTCGGGGAACGCGTTGCTGATGCCGCCGGCCCCGACGTCGTGCACCGCCAGGATGGGGTTGCTCTGGCCGAGCGACCAGCAGTGGTTGATGACCTCCTGCGCGCGACGCTGGATCTCGGGGTTGCCGCGCTGCACCGAGTCGAAATCGAGCTCGGCCGCGTTGACACCCGCCGCCATCGAACTGGCCGCGCCGCCGCCCATGCCGATGCGCATGCCCGGGCCGCCCAGCTGGATCAGCAGCGTGCCGGGGCCGAACGGCAGCTTGTGCGTCTGGTCGGCACTGATCTGGCCGAGGCCACCGGCGATCATGATGGGCTTGTGGTAGCCGCGCTGCACGCCACTGACCCGCTGCTCGAACACGCGGAAGTAGCCCGCCAGGTTGGGCCGGCCGAACTCGTTGTTGAACGCGGCACCGCCGAGCGGGCCGTCGATCATGATCTGCAGCGCGCTGGCGATGTGCGACGGTTTGCCCACCGGTTGGCGCTCCCACGGCTCGTCAGTGCCGGGCAACTGCAGGTTGGAAACCGAGAAGCCGGTGAGGCCCGCCTTCGGCCGCGAGCCGCGGCCGGTGGCGCCTTCGTCGCGGATCTCGCCGCCGGCACCGGTGGACGCCCCCGGGAACGGCGAGATCGCCGTCGGGTGGTTGTGCGTCTCCACCTTCATCAGCACGTGCGCGGTCTCTTCGCGCGCACCGTACAGCGGGGCGTTGGTGTAGCCCTGCGGCGCCCAGCGCGCCACCGGGCCGCCTTCCATCACCGCGGCGTTGTCGCTGTAGGCCACCACGGTGGCCTGCGGCGCGAGCTTCTCGGTGTTGCGGATCATGCCGAACATCGACAGCGGCTGGCGTTCGCCGTCGATGGTGAACTCGGCGTTGAAGATCTTGTGGCGGCAGTGTTCGCTGTTGGCCTGCGCGAACATCATCAGCTCAACGTCGCTCGGATTGCGCTTCAGCTCGGTGAAGGCCTTGACCAGGTAGTCGATCTCGTCGTCGGACAGCGCCAGGCCGAAGGCCTTGTTGGCGTCCTCCAGCGCGGTGCGGCCATGGCCCAGCACGTCGACATGCGCCAGCGGCTCGGCCGGCCGCTCGTCGAACAGGTGGCGCGCGGCGTCGCGCTCGAACACCACGCTCTCGGTCATCCGGTCGTGCAGCAGCGCGGCGCAGGCCTGCAGCTCCTCGGCGCTCAGCGGCTTGCCGGCACCCAGCAGGCCGCTCTTGCGCTGCAGCCGGTATTCGGTGACCCGCTCGACGCGGTGCACCGCCAGGCCGCAGTTGTGCGCGATGTCGGTGGCCTTCGAGGCCCAGGGCGACACGGTGCCCAGCCGCGGCATCACCACCACCAGCGCACCGTCGTCGCCGCCCTCGTACGGATCGCCGTAGCGCAGCAAGGCCTCGATGCGGCCGTGGGCATCGGCCGGCAGCGGCCCGTCCGTCCACACCCAGTGCACATGGCGGGCGGTGACGCCGCTGATGCGGGCATTGACCTTCTGCAGCGCCGCGAGCAGCGCCTGGGCCCGGAACGCCGACAGTGCGTTGCCGCCTTCGAAATGCTGGAGATGCTGGCTGGAGGAAGGCGTGGAAGGCGTCATGGACACGGTCGAGCGCGAAAACCCGGGATTCTACGAGGTCGGCCCTCCGCCCCCGTGCACATGCTGGAGCACCCGCCGCGCCAGCGCCTCGGCCTGCGCCTCCTCGGCGCTCAGGCACACGTCCGCGCCCTGCGCGCGCAGCCGTTGCGCCTCTTCGTCGTTCGCCGCCAGCACCATCACGTGGATGCCGGGGTTCAGCGTGCGGGCGGTTTCCAGCGCGCTCTGCGCCGCCACCAGATCACGTGGCGTGATGATCAGCAACCCGGCACGCGCGATGTGCGCCTGGATCAGCACCTCCGGCTCGGCCGCATCGCCCGACACCGCGGCCACCGACTGCTCGCGCAGCGCCTCCACCTGCTCGCGCTGGCGCTCGGCCACCACCAGCGGCACGTGCGCGTCGCGCAGCGCCTTCACCAGCGGGCGCCCGACCCGGCCGTGGCCGACCACCACCACCTGGCGCGACAGGTACCGTTCGTCGGTGTCGCGCGGCAGCTCGGCCAGCGGGTCATCGCTGTGTTCGAGCTCGCGGGCGTAGGCCGAGCGGGCCAGCACCCAGCGGCGGATCGGCTCGTTGGCCGCGAACAGCAGCGGGTTCAGCGCGATCGAGATCAGCGCGCCGGCCAGCACCAGGCTCTGCCCCTCCATCGGCATCAGCCCGAGGTTGACGCCCAGCGCCACCAGGATGAACGAGAACTCGCCGATCTGCGCCAGGCCGGTGGCCACCGTCAGCGCCGTGCTCAGCGGGTAGCGCATCAGCAGCACCAGCCCGGCGGCGGCGAGCGACTTGCCCACCACGATCACCGCCACCACGCCGAGCACCTGCAGCGGCTGCTCGAGCAGCACGCGCGGATCGAACAGCATGCCCACCGAGACGAAGAACAGCACCGCGAACGCGTCGCGCAGCGGCAGCGACTCCTCGGCCGCACGGTGGCTGAACTCCGATTCGCGCAGCACCATGCCGGCAAAGAACGCGCCGAGGGCGAACGACACGCCGAACAGCGTCGAGGACACGTAGGCCAGCGTCACCGCCGCAGCGATCACGCACAGCGTGAACAGCTCGCGCGAGCCGGTGCGGGTGACCTGCCAGAGCAGCCAGGGCAGCAGCTTGCGTCCGGCCACCAGCATCAGCGCGACGAACGCGGCGACCAGCAGCAGCGTCTTGCCGAGCGCCCACCACAGGCCGCCCGCCTCGGCCGGTGAGCCGTGGCCGCCATGACCGGCATCGGCCGCGTGGCCGCCCAGCGGCATCGACAGCGCCGGCAGCAGCACCAGCACCAGCACCATCGCCAGGTCCTCCACCACCAGCCAGCCCACCGCGATGCGGCCGTTGGCGGTGTCCAGCTGGCTGCGGCTCTCCAGCGCCTTCAGCAGCACCACCGTGCTGGCCACCGACAGGGCCAGCCCCAATACCAACGAGCCGCCCCACGACCAGCCCATCGCCCAGCCGAGCCCGGCCCCCAGCGCGGTCGCCACGCCCATCTGCACCACCGCCCCCGGCAGCGCGATGCGTTTCACCCCCAGCAGGTCGTCCAGCGAAAAATGCAGCCCGACGCCGAACATCAGCAGCATCACCCCGATCTCGGCCAGCTGCGAGGCGAGGTTCATGTCGGCGACAAAACCCGGGGTGGCCGGGCCGATCAGCACGCCGGCGAGCAGGTAGCCCACCAGCGCCGGCAGGTTGAGCCGGGCGGCGATGAAGCCGAGCACCAGCGCCAGGCCGAGCGCGACCGCGATCGTGGAAATGAGCGACAGCTCAGCGTGCAAGGGGACCCTCCTTCGAATATCGGTGCGCCGGTCGGTGCCGGCGGATGCTGACGCAAGGCTTGATCCGCCCCGGCGCGCTGCGTTCCCGCATTTTTGGCGTTTTTTTGACGTGGCCGGCCGCGACCCTGCTGGCGACGGCGCTTCGGTCGCGGTGAGATAATCGCCGGTCTATGCCGATCACCATCAAGACCGCCGCCGACATCGAGGGCATGCGCGAGGCGTGCCGCCTCGCCTCCGAGGTGCTGGACTACCTGACGCCGCACGTGAACGTGGGCGTCACGACGAACGAGATCGATCGTCTGGCGCACGACTACATGGTGAACGTGCAGGGCACGGTGCCCGCGCCGCTGAACTACCAGCCGCCGGGCTACACGCCCTATCCCAAGTCGATCTGCACGTCGATCAACCACCAGATCTGCCACGGCATCCCGAACGACCGCGCCCTCAAGAGCGGCGACATCGTCAACCTCGACATCACCGTCATCACGAAGGACGGCTGGCACGGCGACACCAGCCGCATGTTCGTCGTCGGCGAGGGCTCGATCGCGGCCAAGCGGCTGTGCGCGGTGACGTACGAGGCCATGTGGCGTGGCATCGTCAAGGTGAAGCCCGGGGCGCGCCTGGGCGACATCGGCCACGCGATCCAGACCTTCGTCGAGAACCAGGGCCTGTCGGTGGTGCGCGAGTTCTGCGGCCACGGCATCGGTCGCAAGTTCCACGAGGAGCCGCAGGTGCTGCACTACGGCCGTCCCGGCACGATGGAAGAACTCAAGCCCGGCATGATCTTCACCATCGAGCCGATGGTGAACGCCGGCCGGCGCGAGATCAAGGAAGCCGGCGACGGCTGGACCATCGTCACCAAGGACCGTTCGCTGTCCGCTCAATGGGAGCACACCGTGGTCGTCACCGAACACGGCTACGAGGTGCTGACGCTGTCGGCCGGCAGCCCGCCGCCGCCCGCGTTCGTGCAGGCGACGGCCACGGCTGCCGCGTGAGCGCGCGGCCCCTTCTTTCCACCCTCCTGTTGTCCTCCGCGGGTTGGCCGCGGGGCCGCTGCCGATGAGCGTTTCCTCGCCCGTGATCCCGGTGCCGGCCGATGCCGGCGAGGTCTCGCTCACCGCACTGCGCAACCGCCTGCGCGACGGCCGGCAACGGCTGATCCAGACCTTCCGCGATGGCCGCGCCACGGTGCCGGCCGCGACGCAGCTGATCCGCTCGCTCGCGCGCCATGTCGACCAGACCCTGGCCGAGCTGTGGGGCATCGCCGGCATGCCCCGCGGTGCGGCGCTGGTGGCGGTGGGTGGCTACGGCCGCGGCGAGCTGTTCCCGTTCTCCGACGTCGACGTGCTGGTGCTGCTGCCGGCCGCGGTGGGCGAGCAGCTCGAAGGCGACGGGGCCTCGCCCGACCTGCGCGCCAAGCTCGAATCCTTCATCACCGCGTGCTGGGACATCGGGCTGGAGATCGGCTCGTCGGTGCGCACCGTCGCCGAATGCGTCGAGGAGGCCCAGCGCGACGTCACGGTGCTGACCTCGCTGCTGGAGGCCCGTTTCCTGTGCGGCACGCGCCGGCTGTTCGACCAGTTCCGCGGCGCGGTGCACGAGGTGCTCGATCCGGCCGCGTTCCTGCGCGCGAAGACGCTGGAGATGCGCCAGCGCCATGCGAAGTACGAGGACACGCCCTACTCGCTCGAGCCCAACTGCAAGGAAAGCCCCGGCGGCCTGCGCGACCTGCAGGTGCTGCGCTGGGTGGCGCAGGCCGCCGGCCTCGGCCGCAACTGGGGCGAGATGGCGGCCAAGGGGCTGATCACGAAGGTCGAGGTGCGCGCGCTGCAGCACAACGAAGGGCTGCTGAAGCTGATCCGCGCACGGCTGCACGTGGTGGCCAACCGCCGCGAGGACCGGCTGGTGTTCGACCTGCAGAACGCCGTGGCCGAGAGCTTCGGCTACGCCAACACGCCCGCGCTGCGCGCCAGCGAGGCGCTGATGCGGCGCTACTACTGGGCCGCCAAGGCGGTCACGCAGCTGAACCAGATCGTCATGCTGGGGTTCGAGGAGCAGGTGTTCGAGGTCAGCGCGCCGATGCGTCCGATCGACGCCGACTTCCTCGACCGCGACGGCCTGCTCGAGGTGGCGAGCGACGACCTCTACCACCGCGATCCGCACGCCATCCTGCGCACCTTCCTGGTCTACCTGCAGCAGCCGGGCATCAAGGGCCTGTCGGTGCGCACGCTGCGCGCGCTGTACAACGCGCGCGGGCTGATGAACGTGAAGTTCCGCGCCGACCCGGAGAACCGCCGGCTCTTCATGGAGATCCTGAAGCAGCCGCGCGGCCAGACCCACATCTTCCGGCTGATGAACCAGACGTCGGTGCTGGGCCGCTACCTGTGGGTGTTCCGGCGCATCGTCGGCCAGATGCAGCACGACCTGTTCCACGTCTACACCGTGGACCAGCACATCCTGATGGTGCTGCGCAACGTGCGGCGCTTCTTCATCCCCGAGCACAACCACGAGTACCCGTTCTGCTCGCAGCTCGCCGCGCACTGGGACAAGCCGTGGCTGCTGTACGTGGCCGCCCTATTCCACGACGTGGCCAAGGGCCGCGGCGGCGACCACTCCGACCTCGGCGCGGTCGAGGTGCGGCGCTTCTGTCGCGAGCACGGCATCGACCGCGAGGACACGCGCCTGATCGAGTTCCTGGTGCAGGAGCACCTGACGATGTCGCGGGTGGCGCAGAAGGAAGACCTGTCCGACCCGGACGTCATCGCCGCCTTCGCCGCCAAGGTGCAGGACCCACGCCGCCTGACCGCACTGTACCTGCTCACCGTCGCCGACATCCGCGGCACCAGCCCGAAGGTGTGGAACGCCTGGAAGGGCAAGCTGCTGGAAGACCTGTACCGCGCCACGTTGCGCGCGTTGGGCGGGGCCGGGCTGCATGCCGACGCCGAGATCGAGACCCGCAAGCAGGAGGCGCGGCAGCTGCTCGCGCTGCATTCGATGTTGCCCGGCACCGAAGAGACGCTGTGGAAGACGCTCGACCTCAGCTACTTCGCGCGCCACGACAGCAACGAGATCGCCTGGCACGCCCGCTCGCTGAACCGCCGCGTCGACACCGAGCGGCCGGTGGTGGCAGCGCGGCTGTCGCCGCTCGGCGAAGGCCTGCAGGTGCTGGTGTACGCCCGCGACCGCAAGGACCTGTTCGCCCGCATCTGCGGCTACTTCGACCACGCCAGCTTCAGCATTCTGGATGCGCGCGTGCACACCACGCGGGCCGGCTACGCACTGGACACCTTCCAGATCATCACGCCGTCGGTCGACCAGTCGTACCGCGACCTCATCGCGCTGGTGGAACACCAGCTCGCCCAGGCCGTGGCCAGCGAGGCGCCGATGCCGGAGCCCAGCCGCGGCAGGCTGTCACGGCGGGTCAAATCGTTCCCGGTCACGCCGCGGGTGCAGCTGCGGCCCGATGAAAAACGCCAGCGCTGGCTGCTGTCGGTCTCGGCCAGCGACCGCTCCGGCCTGCTCTACGCGATCGCCCGGGTGATGGCGGCGCACGGCATCAACGTGCACCTCGCCAAGATCAGCACGCTGGGCGAGCGCGTCGAGGACACCTTCCTGCTCGACGGCCAGGAACTGCAGCACAACCGCTCGCAGCTGGCGTTCGAGAGCGAGCTGCTGGACGCGCTGGCCTGAAGCCGAAGCCGCCGACCACGCCTACCGCTGTGGGAGCGGCTTCAGCCGCGATTCGTGCCATACGACGAGCCCATCGCGGCTGAAGCCGCTCCCACAGAATGTCGTCCTCCGACCGCAGACGTTCAGGTCAGTACAACACCCTACAGCGGATCGTGCCCTCGATGCCGCAGAGCTCCTCCATCGCGATGTGCTCGCTGTCGCTCTCCAGGTCGATCACGACGTAGCCGACCTCCTCGTGCGTGCGCAGGTATTGCGCGGCGATGTTGATGCCGGCGCGCGAGAAGCGCTCGTTGACCTGGGCCATCACGCCGGGTACGTTGCGGTGGATGTGCAGCAGCCGCGTCAACCCCTGGTGCGGCGGCAGCGACACCTCGGGGAAGTTGACCGCGGTGACGGTCGAGCCGTTGTTGCTGTAGCGCAGCAGCTTGGCCGACACCTCCTGGCCGATGTTGGCCTGCGCCTCGGCGGTGGAGCCGCCGATGTGCGGCGTCAGCAGCACGTTGTCGAAGCGGGTCAGCGGCGACTCGAAGCGCGCGTCGTTGCCCTGCGGCTCGACCGGGAAGACGTCGATCGCGGCGCCCAGCAGGTGCTTCGATTCGAGCGCGGCGGCGAGCGCGTCGATGTCGACCACGGTGCCGCGCGACGCATTGATCAGCAGGCCACCGGGTTTCATGCGGGCCAGCTGCGCCGGGCCGATCATCCACTGCGTGGCCGGTGTCTCGGGCACGTGCAGGCTCACCACGTCGCTATGCGCGAGCAGGTCGTCCAGCGTGGCCACCGAGCGCGCGTTGCCCAGCGGCAGCTTGCCCTCGATGTCGTGGAACAGCACGCGCATGCCGAGCTGCTCGGCCAGCACGCCGATCTGCGTGCCGATGTGGCCGTAGCCGACGATGCCCAGCGTCTTGCCGCGCACCTCCCAGCTGTTGGCCGCGCTCTTGACCCAGCCGTTGCGGTGCAGGATCGCGTTCTTCTCGGGGATGCCGCGCATCAACAGCACGATCTCGGCCAGCACCAGCTCCGCCACGCTGCGCGTGTTGGAGAACGGCGCGTTGAACACCGGGATGCCGCGGCGCATCGCCGCCGTCAGGTCGATCTGGTTGGTGCCGATGCAGAACGCGCCCACCGCCAGCAGCTTCGGGGCCCGGGCCAGCACATCGGCGGTCAGGTGCGTGCGCGAACGGATGCCGAGGAAGTGCGCATCGGCGATCGCGTCGAGCAACTCGTCGCCGGCCAGGGCCTTCGGCGAGGTGACCACCTGCGAGTAGCCATCCTGCTGAAAGGCCTCGACGGCCAGCGGGTGGATGCCTTCGAGCAGCACCACCTTCAGGCGGTCCTTCGGCATGGACAGGCGGGCAGACGACATGGGACGCTCCAGGTGACAGGACCCCAGCATACGGGCCCCGCGAAACCCCGTCGCAGCGCAGGAATCAGCCCGCCGTCGACATCAATGCGCGCGCTCGAACACCGCCATCGACTCGACGTGGGCCGTGTGCGGGAACATGTTCACCACCCCCGCGTTGACGCAGCGGTAGCCCGCCTGGTGCACCAGCAGGCCGGCATCGCGCGCCAGCGTGGCCGGGTTGCAGCTCACGTAGACGATGCGCTCGGGCGGCACCCAGCCGTCGAGCGGCGCGGCGTGCAGGTCGGCCATCGCCTTGGCGAGCGCAAACGCGCCCTCGCGCGGCGGGTCGACCAGCCAGCGCTCGGCAGGGCCGAACGAGACCAGGTCCTGCGGCGTCAGCTCGAACAGGTTGCGCGCCTCGAACGAGGTCTTGTGCGCCAGGCCGTTGCGCGCCGCGTTCTCGCGCGAGCGCGCCACCAGCGCCGGGCTGCCTTCGATGCCGAGCACCTCGCGCGCCTGGGTCGCCAGCGGCAGCGTGAAGTTGCCCAGGCCGCAGAACCAGTCGATCACGCGGTGTTCGGGCTGCACCCGCAACAGCTTCAGCGCACGGTCCACCAGCACGCGGTTGATGTGGTGGTTGACCTGCGTGAAGTCGGTCGGCTTGAACGGCATCGTGATGCCGAACTCGGGCAGCGTGTAGGCCAGCTCGGGACCATCGGCATCGAGCAGGTGCACGGTGTCGGGGCCCTTGGGCTGCAGCCACCACTGCACGCCGTGCTCGGCCGCGAACGCCCGCAGGCGCCCGGCGTCGGCCTCGGTCAGCGGTTCGAGATGGCGCAGCACCAGCGCGGTCACCAGGCCGCCGGCGCCTTCGCCGCAGGCCAGCTCGATCTGCGGCAGGCGGTCGCGGCCGTCCATGCTGCCGATCAGCGCCCGCAGCGGCATCAGCAGCGCGCTGACATGCGGCGGCAGCACCTTGCAGACCTGCATGTCGGCCACGTAGCTGGACTGGCGCTCGTGGAAGCCCACCAGCACGGTGCCCTTCTTGATCACGTGGCGCACCGACAGGCGGGCGCGGTAGCGGTAGCCCCAGCTCGGGCCGTGGATCGGCGGCAGCAGCGTCTCGGGCCGGGTCTTGCCGAGGTGCCAGAGGTTGTCCTCCAGCGTGCGCTGCTTCACCGCCACCTGCGCGGCGGCGTCGAAGTGCTGCAGCTTGCAACCGCCGCAGGCGCCATCGTGCAGGCCGAAGTGCGGGCAGGCCGGCGTGACCCGCTGCGCGCTCTCGCGCGAGACGGCCTGCAGCGTGGCCTGCTCCCATTGGTTCTTGCGGCGCACGGTCTGGGCCAGCACCGTCTCGCCCGGCAGCGCGCCGTCGATGAAGACCACCTTGCCTTCGGCGTTGTGCGCGACGCCCTGCCCTTCGAGATCGAGCGACTCGACCAGCAGCTCCACCGCTGGCTCAGCGGACGAGCCCGTGCGCGAACGGCGGTCGCCCCGACCGCGATGACCGGCGCCCATGGCTCAGCGTGCCGGCAGCAGCCGCGTCGGATCGACCGGTTTGCCGCGACGGCGGATTTCGAAGTGCAACATCACGCGGTCGGCGTCGGTGCTGCCCATCTCGGCGATCTTCTGGCCGCGCTTGACGGCCTGGTCTTCCTTCACCAGCAGCGTCTGGTTGTGCGCGTAGGCGGTCAGGAAGGTGTCGTTGTGCTTGATGATGACCAGGTTGCCGTAACCGCGCAGGCCCGAGCCGGCGTAGACGACGCGGCCGTCCGCCGAGGCGAACACCGGGTCACCGGCCTTGCCGGCGATGGCGATGCCCTTGTTGCGGGCCTCTTCGAAGCCGCCCACGACGTTGCCCTGCGCCGGCCACAGCCAGTTGAGGTCGTCGTCGTCCTTGCCGTTGGTCGTGCCCGACGAGGCGGCAGCCGTCTGCGGCGCCGGCGCGGAGGGGGCGGTGGCGGCAGGTGCAGAAGGCGCCGCAGATGCGGCGGGGCCCGACGGCGCGGCGGGGGCGCTGGCGGCGGGCTTGAGGTCCAGCGGCTTCGATTCGATGCGTGTGGCGGCGATGCCGCGCGTGGCCGCGGCCGACGGGTCGATGCCGGGTGCCACGACGCGCAGCACCTGCCCGACCTCCAGCACGTTCGGGTTCTCGATGCTGTTCCACTTCTGGATGTCGCGCCAGTTCTGGCCGGTCTCCAGGCCCACGCGGATCAGCGTGTCGCCGGGCCGCACGGTGTAGTACCCGGGCTTGCCGGCGTTCTCGGCGTTCAGCGGCGGCTTGCCTTGCGGCGCGGCTTCGGCGGGCGCCGTGCCGGCCGGTGCGGTCGAGCGGCTGGGCAGGCCCCGTTCCTCGACGGGCGCCGGGTGTTTGCTGGTCGCGCAGGCCGCCAGCACGGCCAGGGCAGAACACGAGAGGAACAGGCGCAGGAAGCGGTCGAAGCGGCGGGTGACAGTCATGTGATGTGTGGGTGCACGCGGCACGTGCGGCGAGGCGCCCGGTGGCGGGGCCCGGCTCCTGAATGCATCGCTCAGAGCCGCCGCATATCGATCCCGGATTCTAAAGGGACGAAACGGACGGTTTCGTGTGCGACGCGGCGGAAACTGCCATCGGCCAGCCGGTCCACCACCCACAGCACCTGGGCGCCGCGGGTTTCGTCGTGCGACGGCGCGACGAGCCGCCCGCCGGGCGCGAGCTGGTCGAGCCAGGCGGCGGGCAGTTCGCGGCCACCGGCGGCCGCGATGATGGCGTCGTAGGGCGCGTTCGGCCCATGCCCGAGCCGGCCGTCGCCGAGGATGAGGCGCAGGTTGTCCGCGCGGATCGGCGCGAGCTTCTCGCGGGCCTTGTCGAACAGCCCCTGCAGCCGCTCGACCGAGTACACCTGCCGCGCGAGCAGCGCCAGCAGCGCGGCCTGGTAGCCACAGCCGGTGCCGATCTCGAGCACCCGGCCGAGCTGCGGGCCGCCCGGGCGCGCGCGCAGCAGTGCCAGCATGCGGGCGACGACGGTCGGCTTGGAGATGGTCTGGCCCAGGCCGATCGGCAGCGCGGTGTCCTCGTAGGCCTGCGACAGCAGCGCCGGGTCGACAAACGCATGCCGGGGGATGCGCGCGAAGGCCTCGAGCACCGCCTCGTCATGGCAGCCGTCGGCGATCAGGCGCTCGAGCAGCCGCGCGCCGGGCAGGCCCTGCGCCTGCCACTGCGCGCAACGGGCCGCCAGCCCGGGCGGCAACGCCGCGGTCTGCTGCGTCGCCGCGGCCACCGGGCGCGCGGCGGGCGTCACCACCGTGGCCATCGGCGGCACAAGCCGCTGCGGCGCCGCGGCGGCCGTGCGCGGCTTGTCGTGCGGGGGGGTCACGAGCCGGCGCTGCACCGGCGCGGTCTCGGCGAGTTTCAGGGGAAACCGGGGGCGGCGCGGCGGATCCTGTTCGCTCATCGCCGCCTCAGTCTCGCACCGGCGAGGCCGGCGACAGGCGCGTGCGCCAGTCGACCAGCCGTGCATGGTCGGTGAGATCCACCTGAAGCGGCGTGATCGAGACGTCGCCCTGCTCGACCGCGTGGAAGTCCGTGCCCTCGCCTGCCTCGCGGGCGTTGCCGACCGCTCCGATCCAGTAGATCGGTTCGCCGCGTGGATCGGCCTGCCGGATCACCGGCTCGCTCGCGTGGCGGCGCCCCAGCCGGGTGATGCGCCAGGGCCGCGTGGCCACGTCCTCGCGCGGCGGGATGTTGACATTGAGCAGCCAGGTCTGGTCGAGCCGGCCTTCGTCGATCACCTGGCCGATCAGCCGCCGGGCGACCTCGGCCGCAGCGTCGAGGTGCGGCCAGCCGCGCGCCGTCAGCGAGAACGCGATCGCCGGCACGCCGAACAGGAAGGCCTCCATCGCGGCGGCCACGGTGCCGGAATACAGCGTGTCCTCGCCCAGGTTGGCGCCGTTGTTGATGCCCGACACGACCAGGTCGGGACGCCAGTCGAGCAGCCCGGTCAGTGCCACGTGCACGCAGTCCGACGGGGTGCCGTTCACGTAGCGCACGCCCTCCTGCGCCGTGTACACCGACAGCGGGCGGTGCAGCGTCAGGGCGTTCGAGGTGCCGCTGGCGTTCTGCTCCGGCGCCACCACGGCGACATCGCCGAAGCCACGGCAGACGGCCGCCAACGCATGGAGGCCCGCGGCCTGGTAACCGTCATCGTTGGCAACGAGGATCTTCATGCCGGGATTGTAGGCACCACCACCCGCCGGCCCCCGGGACCGAGGGGCGTCGCGCAATCATGATGCCGGACAAGGGCGTGTCATGACGCCGGATAATCTTGTCATGTCGATGTCCGGATCCGCTGCCTTCCCATGCCCACCCGTGTGCTGATCGTCGAGGACAACCCGGTGGCGCGCAGCTTCCTGATGCGCGTGGTGAGCGAGAGCTTCAGCGAGGACATCGAGTTCACGCAGACCGACGACCTGGCCTCCGCCCGCGCCGCGCTCGGCCTGGACACCGGCCGCAACGCCGCGGTGCCGGCCTACCGCCTGATCCTCTGCGACCTCGAGCTGGAAGACGGCAGCGGCCTCGAGCTGCTTTCGCAGCTGCTCGACCACCCGGCCACCAAGATCGCCACCACGCTGCACTCCGACGACGAGCACCTGTTCCCGGCGCTGCAGTGCGGCGCCGACGGCTACCTGCTGAAGGAAGACCGCTTCGAGGTGCTGGTGGAGGAGCTGCAGAAGATCGTGCGCGGCCAGCCGCCGGTGTCGCCCGCCATCGCGCGGCGCCTGCTCGCCTTCTTCAAGGCGCCCGGCTTGGAGACGCTGCTCACCGCGCGAGAGCAGGACGTGCTGGCCGCGATGAGCAAGGGCTTCACCCAGAAGGAAGTGGCGCGCACGCTGGGCATCCAGTGGTTCGTCGTCAACGACCACGTCAGCGCGGTCTACCGCAAGCTGGCGCACGCGGCAGCGCGGGGGCTGAGCCCGGCGCCCTGAGCGGGCGTTGCGCGCCCGGCGCTGGGCCGCCGCCCTCAAGTTCGCGCCCGGGCGGGCGAAAACACCGGTTTTCCTGCAGTACCGCCGCGCCGTGACCCATCCCGCTCCTGCCTCCCCGTCCCGGAACGCGTCCGGCCTGTTCGGCGATCGCGCCCTGCTGCTGACGCTGTGCGTCTCCAGCGCCGCGGCGGTCGCCATCGCGGCCGTCTTCGGCGACATGGTCACCTGCCTGGCCGTCTGCGCGGTGCTGCTGCTGACCGCCTTCGGCGTCCATGCGCTGCGCCCCGGCAGCGGGCTCTCGCGCACCGTCATCAGCCAGGCGGCCGCCGCGTCCGTGGCGCTGCAGATCCACCTCGGTCACGGCATGCTCGAGTTCCACTTCGGCGTGTTCGTGCTGCTCGCGCTGGTGCTGGTGTACCGCGACTGGCGCGTCATCGTGGGCGTGGCAGCCTTCTTCGCCGTGCACCACGTGGGCTTCGACCGCCTGCAGGCCTGGGGCTTCGAGCTCTACTGCACGCCGAAGCCCGACTTCCTGAAGATCGTGATGCACGCGGCCTACGTCGTGGTTCAGACCGCCCTCGAGGTCTACCTCGCGCTGATGCTGCACCGCATGGCCCGCCAGGGCGAGGAACTGCAGGCACTGATCGAGTCGGTCGATGTCGACGGCAAGCTCAACCTCGGCGTCGCCAGCGCCCAGGCCCGCACCCCGGGCGGGCGCCGCTTCACCGGGCTGCTGGCCAGCATTGCCCAAGTGGTGGCGACCGTGCGCGGCGCCGCGCAGAGCATCGACGTGGCCAGCGCCGACATCGCACGAGGAGGCAACGACCTGTCGCGCCGCACCGAGGAGGCCGCGAGCAGCCTGCAGCAGACCGCCGCATCGATGGAGCAGCTCACGGCCACCGTGCACCGCTCGGCGCAATCGGCGCGACAGGCCAGCGACAAGGCCACCTCCGCCGCCGGTGCGGCCAGCCGTGGCAGCGAGGTCGTCACCCAGGTGGTGTCGACGATGGGCGAGATCCGCAATGCCTCACACCGCATCGCCGACATCATCGGCGTGATCGACGGCATCGCCTTCCAGACCAACCTGCTCGCCCTCAACGCCGCGGTGGAAGCCGCCCGTGCCGGCGACCAAGGCCGCGGCTTCGCGGTCGTGGCCGGCGAAGTGCGCGCGCTGGCGCAGCGCAGCGCCGAGGCGGCCCGCGAGATCAAGTCGCTGATCGGCAACAGCGTCGACCGGGTCGAGGCCGGCGCCACGCTGGTGGCCGAAGCCGGCTCGGCGATGCACCACCTGCTCGCTTCGGTCCGCGAAGTGTCGGACATCATCACGCACACCTCGAACGCCTCGGCCGAACAGTCGGTCGGCCTCGGCCAGATCCACGAGGCCGTGACGCAGCTCGACGAGATGACCCAGCAGAACGCGGCCTTGGTGGAGGAATCGACGGTTGCCGCGGAAGCGATGCACCGCCAGGCGGGCGAACTGGCACAAGCGGTGGCGGTGTTCTCGCTGCCGCAGGATCGCCGCTGATCCGGAGGGCGAGCGCCGGATGACGGATACTGTGGCGCTTTCAACAAAGGAAACAACATGGCCGCCAAACCCCGTACCGAAGCCGACGCCAAGGCCGCTGCCCACGGCCGCGTGGCCCACCAGCCCTCCCGCGGCCAGCGCGTCAGCCTGGAGCGTGGCAAGGCCACGCGCAGCAAGAAGAACCCGGGCAAGCGCCAGCACTGAGCGCTGCGAGGGAGGCACGCCCCCACAACGGTGGACCCTTGTGGATTTGCCGGCAGCGCCACACTGCCGGTGCCGGACGTCTCCTCCCTCTACGACCTTGGTCCGGCTTCGGCGCCGTGAACCGGCGCCGTTTTTCCGCCTGGCTTTCCGGCGGTGATCGGTGGCCTGCCCAGAGGGACTCGAACCCCCAACCCCCGGCTTAGAAGGCCGGTGCTCTATCCGGTTGAGCTATGGGCAGTGGGAATGATGGTCGGGGTGAGACGATTCGAACGTCCGACCCACTGCTCCCAAAGCAGTTGCGCTACCAGGCTGCGCTACACCCCGACTGAGCCCATGATTCTAGCCCGTCTGCAGCTCAACTCACCAGCTGGCTCCACACCTTGTCGAGCCGTTTGACGCTGACGGGCTGCGGCGTGCGCAGTTCCTGCGCAAAAAGGCTGACACGCAGCTCCTCGAGCAGCCAGCGGTATTCGGTCAGCCGCGCGTCCTGCGTGCCCTTCAGTTCGGCCAGCCGGCGCAGGAAGCGCTGTTCCAGCGGGCGCAGTTCGGCCAGCCGCTGCGCATCGCGCGCCGGGTCGCCGCGCAGCTTGTCCAGGCGCAGCGTCACGGCCTTCAGGTAGCGCGGCAGGTGCTGCAGCTGCGGCCACGGCGTGTCGGCCAGGAACCGCTTCGGCACGAGGCGGGCGAGTTGCGCCGCCACGTCGTCGGCGACGTCCTTCGGTGGCCGGCTGTCCTTCAGCTTGCGGGCGGCGGCGGCGTGTTCGACCAGCACCGAGCCGGCCTGCCGCGCCACCTCCTGCGCGATCAGGTTGAGCCGCGTGCGGCCCTCTTCGATGCGGCGCTCGAAGCCCTTGGCATCGGTGGGCAGCGGGTCGGCGAGGAAGGCCCGGTCGAGCGCGACCTCGACGATCTGCTGGCGCAGTTCGTCGCTGGTGCCGAGCGACATGTAGGCCACCGCCATCTTCTGCAGGTCGGGGATGTTCTTTTCCAGGTACTTCAGCGGTTCCTTGATCGCCAGCGCCACCAGCCGGCGCAGGCCGCCGCGGTGCTGGCGGGCGGCGAGTTCCGGTTCGTCGAACACCTCGATCTCGACATGCGCGCCGCGGTCGATCAACGCCGGGAAGCCGATCAGCGTCTGGCCGCCCTTCTTCAGCTCCATCAACTCGGGCAGCTCGCCGAAGGTCCAGCCGGTGTAGGCCTGGGCTTCGCGGGCGGCGGGCGCGGCCACGGCCGGCGGCGCCGCCGGTTTCGCGCCGCCCGTGGCCACCGGCGCCGAGACCGCCGCGTCGGCGGCCGGCAGCTTCAGCGCCGCCAGCGCCTGGAACGCCGAGCGTGCCTGGCTGCCCAGCTCGGCCTTCAGCGTGGCCAGGTGACGGCCCATGCCGAGCTGGCGGCCGTGTTCGTCGACGATGCGGAAGTTCATGAACAGGTGCGGCGGCAACTGCTCGAGCTTGAAGTCGCCCTTCTGCACCGCGAGCTGCGTGCGCTCGCGCACCGCCTTCAGCAGCACGTCGACCAGGCTGCCCTGGCCGAACGGCGCGAGCTCGACGAACTCGCGTGCGTAGTCGGGCAACGGCACCAGCCGCGCACGCGGCTTCTGGTGCAGGCTCTTCACCAGCGCCAGCACCTTGGCCTCCAGCATGCCCGGCACCAGCCATTCGCAGCGCTCGTCGCTGACCTGGTTCAGCGCATAGATCGGCACGGTGACGGTGACGCCGTCCTTCGCGTCGCCCGGCTCGTGCAGGTAGGTGGCGCTGCAGTCGACGCCGCCCAGCCGCACGGTGCGCGGATACGCGGCGCTGGTGATGCCGGCCGCCTCGTGGCGCATCAGCTCGTCGCGGCTGAGCATCAGCAGCTGGGGCTGCTGCTTCGAGGCATGGCGGTACCAGCGTTCGAACGAGTGGCCGCTGGCCACGTCGGCCGGCACCTGGCGGTCGTAGTAGGCGTAGATCAGCTCGTCGTCGACCAGCACGTCCTGCCGGCGCGACTTGTGCTCCAGCTCCTCGACCTGGCGCACCATCTTGCGGTTGTGCGCGAGGAACGGCAGCCGGGTCTCCCACTCGCCGTTCACCAGCGCCTCACGGATGAAGAGGTCGCGCGCGGCCACCGGGTCGACCTGGGCGTAGTTGACGCGCCGGTTGCTGTAGACCACCAGGCCATACAACGTCGCCCGCTCCAGGGCCACCACCTCGCCGGCCTTCTTCTCCCAGTGCGGATCGAGCAACTGCTTCTTCAGCAGGTGGCCCGCGATGAGCGGGATCCACTGCGGCTCGATGCCGGCCAGGCCGCGGCCGAACAGCCGCGTGGTGTCCACCAGCTCGGCCGCCACCAGCCAGCGGCCGGGTTTCTTGGACAGGTGCGCGCCAGGATGGCGCCAGAACTTGATGCCGCGGGCCCCGAGGTACCACTCGTCGTCATCGGCCTTCAGGCCGACGTTGCCGAGCAGGCCGGCCAGCATTGACAGGTGCAGTTGCTCGTAGGTGGCCGGGCTGCCGTTGAGCCGCCAGCCGTGTTCGGCCACCACGGTGTGCAGCTGGCTGTAGACATCGCGCCATTCGCGCACCCGGCGTGGGTTGACGAACGAGTCGCGCAGGCGCTGCTCCTGCTGGCGGTTCGACAGCTTCGGCGTGTCGGTCTGCTGGCCGGCGTGGCCGTGGGTGCCCCGGCCCTCCTCGATCCAGCGCCACAGCTTCAGGTAGCCGACGAACTCGGATTTCTCGTCGTCGAACTTGCGGTGCTTCTCGTCGGCGGCCTGCTGCTGCTCCAGCGGCCGGTCGCGCACGTCCTGCACGCTCAGCGCGCTGGCGATGATCAGCACTTCTTCCAGCGCCTGGCGCTCGCGCGCCTCCAGGATCATGCGGCCCACGCGCGGGTCGAGCGGCAGCTTGGCGAGCTCCTTGCCGATGGGCGTCAGCTCGTTGCGCTCGTCCACCGCGTTCAGCTCGCCGAGCAGTGCATAGCCGTCGGCGATGGCCTTGCGCGGCGGCGGCTCGATGAACGGGAAATCCTCCACCAGGCCCAGGCCGAGCGACTTCATCCGCAGGATGACGCCCGCCAGCGACGAGCGCAGGATCTCCGGATCGGTGAAGCGCGGCCGCGCGGCGTAGTCCTTCTCGTCGTAGAGCCGGATGCAGATGCCGTCGGCGACGCGGCCGCAGCGGCCGGCGCGCTGGTTGGCCGCCGCCTGGCTCACCGGTTCGACCTGCAGCTGCTCGACCTTGTTGCGGTAGCTGTAGCGCTTCACGCGCGCCTGGCCGCTGTCGATCACGTAGCGGATGCCGGGCACCGTCAGGGAGGTTTCGGCGACGTTGGTCGCCAGCACGATGCGGCGGCCGTTGCCGGGCGTGAACACGCGGTCCTGCTCGGCCTGCGACAGCCGCGCGAACAGCGGCAGGATCTCGGCATGCCGGTGCGCCGGCTGGTGCGCCAGGTGCTTGTGCAGGTGGTCGGCGGTCTCGCGGATCTCGCGTTCGCCCGGCAGAAACACCAGGATGTCGCCCCCACCGCTGCCGCGCCAAAGCTCGTCGACCGCCTCGCCGATGGCGTCTTGCAGGTCGAAGTCCTTGCGTTCCTCGAACGGCCGCCAGCGCTGCTCCACCGGGAACAGCCGGCCGCTGACCATGATCACCGGGGCGGGACCGTTGCGTGACGCGAAATGCTGCGCGAAGCGGTCGGCGTCGATGGTGGCCGACGTGACGATGATCTTCAGGTCGGGCCGGCGCGGCAGGATCTGGCGCAGGTAGCCGAGCAGGAAGTCGATGTTGAGGCTGCGTTCGTGCGCCTCGTCGATGATCAGCGTGTCGTACGCCTTCAGCAGCGGGTCGGTCTGCGTCTCGGCGAGCAGGATGCCGTCGGTCATCAGCTTCACCGAGGCGCCGGCCGAGAGGCGGTCCTGGAAGCGCACCTTGTAGCCGACCACGTCGCCGAGGGGCGTCTTCAGTTCTTCGGCGATGCGCTTGGCCACCGAGCTGGCGGCGATGCGGCGCGGCTGCGTGTGGCCGATCAGTCCGCCGCCGTTGGCGCGGCCACGGCCGAGCTCCAGCGCCAGCTTGGGCAACTGGGTGGTCTTGCCGGAGCCGGTCTCGCCGCAGACGATCACGACCTGGTGGTCTTGCAGGGCCCGGGCGATCTCCTCCCGCCGCGCGCTGACCGGCAGGCTCTCGGGATAGGTGATCGGCGGCAGGGGCGTGGCCGGACGTGGCGGCCGCGTCGTACGGGGAGTGCTGGAATTCACGAGGCGCGGATTATCTGCGCAGGCGTCGTGCTCTGTCGGCTCAGGCACAATCCGCCCGCTCGCGCCCCTCCCGGGCGCCTTCCGCGCCGTGCCGATGAACCTGGTTTTTCCCCATACCTTCGTGCCCTGGTTCCGTGCCGTGGCACCGTATATCCACGCGTACCACGGCAAAACCTTCGTGGTCGCGATGGCCGGCGAACTGGTGGCCGCCGGCAAGCTGAATGCGTTCGCACAGGATCTCGCGATCCTGCACGCGATGGGCATCAAGCTGGTGCTGGTGCATGGCTTCCGTCCGCAACTGACCGAGCAACTGCGCGCGAAGGGCCAGACCTCCCGTTTCACGCACGGCATGCGCATCACCGATGCGACCGCGCTCGATTGTGCGCAAGAGGCTGCCGGACAATTGCGATTCGAAATCGAGGCGGCGTTTTCGCAGGGCCTGCCGAATACCCCGATGGCCAATGCCACGGTGCGCGTGGTGTCGGGCAACTTCCTCACCGCCCGGCCGGTCGGTATCGTCGACGGCGTTGATTTCATGCACAGCGGCCTGGTGCGCCGCGTGGATTCGGGCGCCATTCGCCGCGCCATCGACATCGGCGCGCTGGTACTGCTGTCGCCGTTCGGTTTTTCGCCCACCGGCGAGGCGTTCAATCTCACGATGGAAGACGTCGCCACCGCCACCGCGGTGGCGCTGCAGGCCGACAAACTGCTGTTCCTGACCGAGGTGCCCGGGATTCGCGAGGATTTCGACGACACCGAAAGTCCGATCGACACCGAGCTGGCGCTGGCCGACGCGCGCCGCCTGCTCGCGCGCCTGCCCCGCCCCGTGGCGCCGAACGACGCCGCGTTCTATCTCCAGCATTGCGTGAAGGCCTGCGAGGGCGGCGTCGAACGCTCGCACATCCTGCCGTTCTCGGTGGACGGCGCGCTGCTGATGGAGGTGTTCACGCACGACGGCATCGGCACGATGGTGGTCGATGAAAAGCTCGAGAGCCTGCGCGAGGCGACGGCCGACGACGTCGGCGGCATCCTCGCGCTGATCGAGCCGTACGAGCGCGACGGCACGCTGGTCAAGCGCAGCCGCACCGAGATCGAGCGCGACATCGCCAACTACACGGTGATCGAGCACGACGGCGTGATCTTCGGCTGCGCCGCGCTCTATCCCTACCCCGAGGGACGCACCGCCGAGATGGCCGCGCTGACCATCTCGCCGCAGGTCCAGGGCCAGGGCGACGGGGAGCGCATCCTCAAGCGCGTCGAGCAGCGCGCCAAGGCGATGGGCCTGGACAGCCTCTTCGTGCTCACCACGCAGACGATGCACTGGTTCATCAAGCGCGGCTTCCAGCCCACCGATCCCGACTGGCTGCCCGACGCCCGCAAACGCAAGTACAGCTGGGACCGCCGCTCCCAGGTGCTCGTCAAGAAACTCTGAGTCCGGCTGTTCGCTGCCGGATCCGCTACCACCCGATCGATTGAAGGAAAAACGCCATGGCCCGCACCGTGCAATGTGTTCTGCTGAAGAAGGAGGCCGAGGGCCTCGACTTCCCGACTTATCCGGGCGAGTTGGGCAAGCGCATCTACGCCAGCGTCAGCAAGGAAGGCTGGCAGCAATGGCTGAAGCACCAGACCATGCTGGTCAATGAAAACCGCCTGAACCTGGCCGACCAACGCGCACGGCAATATCTCGCCCGCCAAATGGAGCGTTACTTCTTCGGCGAAGGGGTCGACCAACCCACCGGATACGTACCGCCGACGGAAGGCTGAAGCCTCCGGCGCGATTTTCCGATACCGTTCCAACCGCTGGACAAGCCACCCGCCGGATTCTTAGAATCCGCCCCGCATCAACCAACGTTGGGGATACTCTGGATGGCTTCCTATCAGGATCTGATCGCCCAAAAGGCCGCGCTCGAAAAGGAGCAGGCCGAACTGGAAAAACAGATTGCGGAAACCCTGCGGGCCGAGCGCAGCGGCGTGATCAACCAGATCAAGTCGCTGATGGCCGAGCACGGCATCACGGTGGCCGATCTGAGCGCCGGCAAGCCGGGTCGCCCGGCCAACAGCTCGTCGCCCGCCGCGGGCCGCAAGGTCGCCGCGAAGTACCGCGATCCCGACACCGGCCAGAGCTGGTCCGGCCGCGGACTCCAGCCCAAGTGGCTGAAGGCCGCGCTGTCCAGCGGCAAGAAGCTCGAGGACTTCGCGCTCTGAGGTCCAGGCCGGCTCGGCTCGAAGACGCCCAGTGCGCCGCGTAGGAGGCCGCCGTCGTGGCGGCCTCGTTGTTTCCGACGAATGCACGCGCGCCATGCAGCTTGTCAAGTGAATGTGCAAGTGGTTGTTGTTCGGAAGTTGCCAGAACGCCACGGTCGGAGATAATGCGCCCACTTCGCCAGTGGCTGAATGGTGAGAAAACGATTGAGAACTCAGGGCTAACCGACTGATCCAAAAAGATTTCTTGATGAAGATCACCCCTCCATCAAGACCGTTCGCGGCAACGTTTCGCCGCTTCTCCCGGCGTGCCGGGGCGGTCTTCGCCGGCTTGTGCTTCTGCGCCTTCACGGTGCACGCAGCACCGGACGACAACGCCGATCGCATCACCCGCTTCCTCCAGGACCGTGGGTTGGCCACGGTCGCGGGCGACGCCCGCCCCCGCCTGTTCGACCAGGTGCGCGACCACGCGACCGACCTGGTGATGAACGCGATGAACTTCCTCGGCGTCTCGTACCGCCGTGGCGGCAACACCGCGGACACCGGCTTCGACTGCAGCGGCTTCACCCGCCATGTGTTCGAGAACAGCCTGGGCCTGCTGCTGCCCCGGCGCTCGGCCGAACAGGCCGAATCCGCCGGCCTGCTGCGCATCAACGCCGATGACCTGAAACCGGGCGACCTGGTGTTCTTCAACACGATGCGCCGCGCCTTCTCGCACGTCGGCATCTACCTCGGCGACGGCAAGTTCATCCACGCGCCGCGCACCGGTTCGCAGGTGCGGGTGGAAGACATGCGCGAGGCCTACTGGGTCAAGCGCTTCAATGGGGCTCGCCGTGCCCCCGTGCTCGCGGACACCGCCGCGCTGAGCGCCGCCGCGGCCTCGGCGCCCGAACTTCGCTGAGCCGGATCGACCGGCGAAGGGGCGGCGCCCCGGCCGCCTGCGCCGGCGCCCCGCCCGGGGCACAATCGCACCATGTCACAGCGCAGAGTCGTTCCGATCCGTGTGCAGGCGGCGACCCTGCCGCTGCCGGCCGATGCCGGGCAGCGCACGGACGGCGCCCCGCTGGTCGACCTGCGGGGGCGCCCGTTGACGGACCTTCGCATCTCGGTCACCGATCGCTGCAACTTCCGCTGCGGCTACTGCATGCCCAAGCAGGTGTTCGGGCTCGACCACGCGTTCCTGCCGCACACCGAGATCCTCTCGTTCGAGGAGATCAGCCGCCTCGCCCGCATCTTCGTGACGCTGGGCGTGCGCAAGATCCGGCTGACCGGCGGCGAGCCGCTGCTGCGGCGCAACCTCGACGTGCTGATCGCCCAACTGGCGGCGCTGCGCACGCCCGACGGCGAGGCGCTCGACCTGACGCTCACCACCAACGGCTCGGCCCTCGCAGCGAAGGCCCGCGCGCTGAAGGCTGCCGGGCTGCAGCGGGTCACCGTCAGCCTCGACGGCCTCGACGACACGGTGTTCCGGCGCATGAACGACGTCGACTTCCCGGTGCAGCGGGTGCTCGAGGGCATCGCCGCCGCCCAGGCCGAGGGCCTGGGTCCGGTGAAGGTCAACATGGTGGTGCAGCGCGGTGTCAACGATGCCGAAGTGCTCGCGATGGCGCGGCATTTCCGCGGCGCCGGCGTGGTCCTTCGCTTCATCGAATACATGGACGTCGGCGACAGCAACGGCTGGCGGATGGACCAGGTGGTGCCGTCGGCCGAGTTGCGCCGTCGCATCGCCGAACATTTTCCGCTGCGCCCGCTCGACCCGAACAACGCCAGCGAGACCGCCGAGCGCTGGGCCTACGAAGACGGCGCCGGCGAGGTCGGTTTCATCAGCAGCGTGACCCAGGCGTTCTGCAGCGATTGCAGCCGTGCGCGGCTGTCCACCGACGGACACCTGTACGCCTGCCTGTTCGCCGGCCGGGGGCACGACGTGCGCCGCTGGCTGCGCAGCGACACGCCGCTCGACGACGCGCAGATCGCCGCCGGCATCGCCGCCTGGTGGAGCGCCCGCGACGCCGCCTACTCCGAACAGCGGTTGCAGCAGCCGGCCACGCCCGGCGCGCCGCAGGCCCCGCGGGTCGAGATGAGCTTCATCGGTGGCTGAATCGGCTCCCGTTCGCGCGGCGCCCCCGGCACGCGACGAGATCGCCGGCCTGGTGCTCGCCGGAGGCCAGGGCCGCCGGATGGGCGGCGTCGACAAGGGCCTGCAGCGCTACGAGGGCGAACCGCTGGCGCTGCGCGCCGCCCGCCGCCTCGCGCCGCAGGTCGCCTCGCTGTCGATCAGCGCCAACCGCCACCTCGCCGAGTACCAGGGCTGGGGCTGGCCGGTGCTGCCGGACGACCCCCGCCACCTCGGCCGCGGCCCGCTGGCCGGCCTGCTGGCCGGGCTGCGAGCCAGTCCCCGCGAGTGGCTGGCCTGCACACCCTGCGACGTGCCGGGGATTCCGACCGACCTCGTCGCCCGTCTCGCGGCAGCGGCCCCGGGCCGCCAGGTCGTGTTCGCCGCGGCGGTCGACCCGAGCACGGCCGACGGCCTGCCGCGCCGCCATCCGGTGTGCTGCCTGCTGCACCGCTCGCTGCAGGCGCCGCTGGCCGCCTACCTCGATGACGGCGGCCGCCGCATCGACGCCTGGATGCGCAGCCTCTCGCATGCCGAAGTGGTGTTCGACGACGCGGCCGCGTTCGCCAACCTGAACACCCTCGACGACCTCGCCGCCGCTCAGCGGCGGTAGAGCCAGCAGACGGCGCGCGCCTCGATCGCCTCCAGGCGACCCACCGGCCCCATCTTCTCGGCGGTCTTGGCCTTCACGTTGATGCGCTCGCGCGGGATCTGCAGTGCCGCCGCGATGCGTTCGCACATCGCCGGCAGGTGCGGCGCCAGCTTCGGCTTCTGCGCGACGATGGTGCTGTCCACATTGCCCGGCTCCCAGCCGGCCTCGCGCACGCGCCGCGCCGCTTCGACCAACAGCTGGTGCGAGTCGACACCGCGAAAGGCTTCGGCGGTGTCGGGGAAATGCCGGCCGATGTCGCCCAGCCCGGCAGCGCCGAACAGCGCATCGGTGATCGCGTGCAGCAGCGCGTCGGCATCGGAATGGCCGAGCAGCCCATGCGTGTGCGGCACCACCACGCCGCCCAGCACCAGCGGGCGCCCTTCCACCAGCGCGTGCACGTCCCAGCCCTCGCCGATGCGCAGGTCCAGCGGGCTCCACGTCGTCATTCAACGGCTCCTCAGCCAGCGCTCGGCCAGCTCGAAATCTTCAGGGTAGGTGAGTTTCAGGTTCTCCGGCGAGCCGGGCACGAGCTTCGGCGCGTGGCCGAGCAACTCGACGGCGCTGGCCTCGTCGGTGACCGAATCGCCGGCCTGCAGCAGCGCCGGGCGTAGCAGGCCGAGGCGGAACATCTGCGGTGTTTGCGCGGCCCACTTGCCGCGGCGGTCGACGGTGCGGGCGACGCGGCCGGCCTCCTCCTGCTTCAGCGTGTCGGCCAGCGGCAGCGCGAGCAAGCCCCCGACCTCGTCGTCTTCGCAAGCCGCGATCAGGCGTTCGACCCAGGCGGCGCGCAGCAGGCAGCGCGCCGCATCGTGCACCAGCACCCAGTCGTGCGGTTGCGCACCGCGGGCCACCAGCTCGGCCAGGCCGTTCGCCACGGTGTCGGCACGGGTGGCGCCGCCGTGGCGCACCACCCAGGCCCGTTCGCCATGGAAATTGGGCGCGGCGGCCTCGAACGCGGTGTCATCGGGCGACAGCACCACCAGCGTGGCCGACAGCTTCGGCACGCCCAGCAGCGTGGCCAGCGTGCGCGCCACCACGCTCTGGCCGGCCAGCGCGTGGTACTGCTTCGGGCCTTGCAAGCCCGAGCGCGTGCCCACGCCCGCACAGGGCACCAACGCAAAGCAGCGCGGCGCTTGTTGACTGATCATCATCCGGCCATTGTCCCGCAGCGACGATCGACGCAGGCGGCCTTCTAGAATCCGCGCCTTTCGTCCCCTGCAGCGCCACCCGGTCATCGCGCCCGGTGGCCTTTGCCCGTTCCACGCCCATGCAGCTGCCCTCGATCGCCCCCGGCAAACGCTTCACCCTTCCCCGCCCCACCGGCGCGGCCGACGCGCTGCTGATCGCGCGCTTCGCCACGGAGCGCGGCAAGCTGGTGGTCTTCTGCGCCGAACCGGCCGATGCCGGCCGGCTGCAGGACGAACTCGGCTTCTTCGCCCCCGCGCTGCGCACCGCCGTGTTCCCCGACTGGGAAACGCTGCCCTACGACACCTTCTCGCCGCACCAGGACCTCATCTCCGAGCGCCTGGCCACGTTGTGGAAGGTGCGCCAGGGCGAGGTCGACGTGCTGCTGCTGCCGGCCACCACCGCGCTGACCCGGCTCGCACCGCCGTCGTTCCTGGCCGGGTACACGTTCCACTTCAAGCAGAAGCAGCGGCTGGACGAAGCGGCGCTGAAATCGCAGCTCACGCTGGCGGGCTACAACCATGTCAGCCAGGTCGTCTCGCCGGGCGAATACGCCGTGCGCGGCGGCCTGATCGACCTGTTCCCGATGGGCTCGCCGGTGCCGTACCGGGTCGACCTGTTCGACGACGAGGTCGACTCGATCCGCACCTTCGACCCCGACACGCAGCGCAGCCTCTACCCCGTGCCCGAGGTGCGGCTGCTGCCGGGCCGCGAGTTCCCGATGGACGATGCCGCTCGCAATGCCTTCCGGGCCCGCTGGCGCGAGAAGATCGAGGGCGACCCGACCAAGGCCCGCATCTACAAGGACATGGGCACCGGCATCGCCACGGCTGGCATCGAGTACTACCTGCCGCTGTTCTTCGACGAAGTGGGCACGGTGTTCGATTACCTCGGCGAAGCGGCCACCGTCGTGCTGCACGGCGAAGTGGACCACGCGATCGAGCGCTTCTGGATCGACACGCGGGAGCGCCACCGTTTCCTGCAGCACGATCCGGAACGCCCGCTGCTGGCCCCCACCGAAATTTTCCAGCCGGTCGAAGAGTTCTTCAGCCGTTGCAACGGCCATGCGCAGTTGTCGATCCGCGGACAGGAGCCCGTGGACTGGGCGCGCCCGCTGCCCAACCTCTCGGTCGACCGCGGCGCGCACGACCCCCTCAAGCGCCTCGAGCAGCACCTGGCCACCACCGCGCACCGGGTGCTCATCGTGGCCGAAAGCGACGGCCGCCGTGAGAGCCTGCTGGAGCTGCTGCGCGACCACCAGATCGAGCCGGCCAGCGTCGAGCACCTGCAGGCCTTCGAGGCCAGCGACCACCGCTACGCGATCACCGTCTCGCCGCTGTCGGCCGGCTTCTTCTGGACCGAGGCCGACCTGCAGTTCGTCACCGAGACCGAGCTGTTCGACAGCGCGCCGACCACGCGCCGCAAACGCCGCCAGGAACAGACCAGCGACGTCGACGCGCTGATCAAGGACCTCTCCGAGCTGAACATCGGCGACCCGGTGGTGCATGCGAACCACGGCATTGGCCGCTACCAGGGCCTGGTCAACATTGACCTGGGCGAGGGCCCCACGGAATTCCTGTTCCTGGAGTACGCCGACAAGGCCACGCTGTACGTGCCGGTCTCGCAGCTGCAGCTGATCAGCCGCTACACCGGCGTCAGCGCCGACGAGGCCCCGCTGCACAAGCTGGGTTCCGGCCAGTGGGACAAGGCCAAGCGCAAGGCGGCCGAGCAGGTGCGCGACACCGCCGCCGAGCTGCTGAACCTGTACGCCCGCCGCTCGGCGCGCGAGGGCTTCGCGTTCCGCTTCCACCCGAGCGACTACGAGGCGTTCGCCGCCAGCTTCGGCTTCGAGGAGACGCCCGACCAGCACGCCGCCATCCACGCGGTGATCCAGGACATGATCAGCCCGCGGCCGATGGACCGGCTGGTCTGCGGCGACGTCGGCTTCGGCAAGACCGAGGTGGCGCTGCGCGCCGCGTTCGTCGCCGTCACCGGCGGCAAGCAGGTGGCCCTGCTCGCGCCCACCACGCTGCTGGCCGAGCAGCACTACCAGACGCTGGTCGACCGCTTCGCGAAGTGGCCGGTGAAGATCGCCGAGATGTCGCGCTTCCGGTCGGCCAAGGAAGTGAAGGCGGCGCAGCAAGGCATTGCCGACGGCACGGTGGACATCGTCGTCGGCACCCACAAGCTGCTGAGCCCCGACACCAAGTTCAAGAACCTCGGCCTCCTCATCATCGACGAGGAACACCGCTTCGGCGTGCGCCACAAGGAGGCGATGAAGGCGCTGCGCGCCGAGGTCGACGTGCTGACGCTCACCGCCACGCCGATCCCGCGCACGCTGGGCATGGCGCTGGAAGGCCTGCGCGACCTCAGCGTCATCGCCACCGCGCCGCAGCGCCGGCTGGCGATCAAGACCTTCGTGCGCAACGAGGTCAAGGGCACCATCCGCGAGGCGGTGCTGCGCGAGCTCAAGCGCGGCGGCCAGGTCTACTTCCTGCACAACGAGGTCGAGACCATCGAGAACCGCCGGCAGGCGCTGGAGGCACTGCTGCCCGAGGCACGCATCGCGGTGGCGCACGGCCAGATGCCCGAGCGCGAGCTGGAACGCGTGATGCGCGACTTCGTCGCCCAGCGACATAACCTGCTGCTGTGCTCGACCATCATCGAAACCGGCATCGACGTGCCCACCGCCAACACCATCGTGATCAGCCGGGCCGACAAGTTCGGCCTCGCCCAGCTGCACCAGCTGCGCGGGCGCGTCGGCCGCTCGCACCACCAGGCCTATGCCTACCTGCTGGTGCCCGACACCGAGGGCCTGACGAAGCAGGCGCAGCAGCGCCTGGACGCGATCCAGAGCATGGAGGAGCTCGGCTCCGGCTTCTACCTGGCGATGCACGACCTGGAGATCCGCGGTGCCGGCGAGGTGCTCGGCGACAACCAGAGTGGCAACATGATGGAGGTCGGCTTCCAGCTCTACAACGAAATGCTCGCCGAGGCGGTGCGCGCTCTGAAGTCCGGGCAGGAGCCGGACCTGCTGTCGCCCACCGGCGTGTTCGGCAGCAACACCGAGGTCAACCTGCACGCGCCGGCGCTGCTGCCCGACCAATATTGCCCGGACGTGCACATGCGCCTGTCGCTCTACAAACGGCTGGCCAGTGCCGACACGGCGAACAAGATCGACGGCCTGCTCGAGGAACTGGTCGACCGCTTCGGCAAGCTGCCGGCGCAGACGCAGGCGCTGTTCGACGTGCACCGCCTGCGCGTGCAGGCGCGGCCGTACGGCGTGGTGAAGATCGACGCCGGCCCGGCGGTGATCAACATCCACTTCCGCCCCAACCCGCCGATCGACCCGATGCGCATCATCGAGCTGGTGCAGAAGAACCGCCACGTGAAGCTCGCCGGCAACGACAAGCTGCGCATCGAGAAGGGCTACCCGGAAGTGCGCGACCGCGTGCAGTACGTGCGCGACGTGCTGCGGGCGCTGGGCCAGCCGGCCTGACCTGCGACCGACTGAGAGAAAATCCACCGATGCCTGACGCCCTCCCCGGCCTCGAACTCCGAGGCTTCCAGCCCCCCCTGCCGCTGTCCGCCTTCGGGCTCATCGCGTTCGACATGGACTCGACGCTGATCAACATCGAGTGTGTCGACGAGATCGCCGCCGCGGCCGGCCGCAAGGCCGAGGTGGCCGCGATCACCGAAGCGGCGATGCGTGGCGAGATCACCGACTACAAGGAAAGCCTGCGCCAGCGCGTCCAGCTGCTGGCCGGCGTGCCCGAACAGGCGCTGCACCAGGTCTACGAACAGCGGCTCCAGCTCAACCCGGGCGCCGAGCGGCTGGTGCGCACGCTGCAGCAGGCCGGCCTGAAGACGCTGCTGGTGTCGGGCGGCTTCACGTTCTTCACCGACCGTATCCGCGACCGCCTCGGCCTCGATTTCACCCGCAGCAACGTGCTGGAAGTGGTCGACGGGCACCTCACCGGCCGCATGGTCGACCAGCCGTGGGGCGACATCTGCGACGGCGACGAGAAGAAGCGCATGCTGCTGGCCACCTGCGAGCAGCTCGGCCTGACCCCCGACCGCGCGATCGCCATGGGCGACGGCGCCAACGACCTGCCGATGATGGGCGTGGCCGGGCTGTCGGTGGCCTACCACGCCAAGCCGAAGGTGCGGGAGCAGGCGATGGTCGCCATCCAGGAGGGCGGCCTCGACCGGCTGCTCGACGTGCTGCGCTGAACCGGCCGCATCGCGCGGAAAGACCCGCCGCTGATGGGTATTTCCGCCGAATATGACGCACGGAACCGGGGCATCCTGACGCCACCCCTTCGATCTGCCACGCCATGGCCGATACGAGCGGGACACACGAGGAGTCGACCATGTACCAGTTCTTGCGCAAGACGAGCCAGGCCCGGCGCGTCACCGGCGCCTTTGCCTTGAACGGCCTGCTGATGGTCGTGTTCGGCGGCGCCTTCTATGCACTGCTGACCCGGGCCACGCAAGGCGCTGCCGCAGCGGCAGCGGTGCAATCAGAGGTGCAATCGCTCGCCGGCTGGCTGCTCGGCCTGTCGATCGCGATGGCCGTGGCCGCCGTGGTCACCGGCCAGCTGATCGCCACCAGCATCAAGCGCCCGGTCGAAGCCACCGTGGCCGCGGTGCAGCGCATCGCGGGCGGCGACCTGGAGACGCGCGTCGAATCGCCGGGCAAGGACGAGCTGTCCTGGCTGAACCACGAGCTGAACCAGATGCGCAAGAAGCTGCGCAGCACGGTGATCGAGGTGCGGGACTCGGTGGAGATGGTGCACAACGCCTCGGACGAGATCGCCCGCGGCAACGCCGACCTCTCGACCCGCACCGAGAGCCAGGCGGCCACGCTGGAACAGACCGCCAGCTCGATGCAGCAGCTGCGCGACACCGTGCAGAACAACGCCCGCCATGCGCAGGAGGCCAGCGGCCTGGCGCAGCAGACCAGCCGCATCGCCAACGAAGGCAGCGCGCTGATGTCGCAGGTGGTCGACCGCATGGGCGAGATCCACACCAGCGCGGCGCGCATCGGCGAAATCATCGGCGTGATCGACGGCATCGCGTTCCAGACCAACATCCTGGCGCTGAACGCGGCGGTGGAAGCGGCCCGGGCCGGCGAACAGGGTCGCGGCTTCGCGGTGGTGGCCGCCGAAGTGCGCAGCCTTGCGCAGCGCTCGGCCAATGCCGCCAAGGAAATCAAGACGCTGATCGGCACGTCGACCGAGCGCGTGGACGCCGGTGCCGAGCTGGTCAACCAGGCTGGCCGCACGATGGGCGACATCCTCGGCAGCGTCGACCGCGTGGCCAGCATCGTGGCCGAGATCGCCAATGGCGGCTCGACGCAGAGCGACGGCCTGTCGCAGCTGCACGAGGCCATCGCGCAGATGGACCAGGCCACGCAGCAGAACGCCGCGCTGGTCGAAGAGGCGGCGGCGGCGGCGCAGTCGCTCAACGCCCAGGCCGGCCGGCTGCGCGGCAGCGTCGACGCCTTCCGCGTCGTCGGCTGACGCTGCGCTGCTTCAGTCCGGACGCGACGGCATCACGACGATGCCGTCCTCGTCGGCACACAGCCACTCGCCCGGGCGCACCCACACGCCCTGCACGCGCACCGGCAGGTCCGCCAGGCCCTGCTGACGGCGCTCGGTGGGCAGCGGCATCGACGCCAGCGCGCGGATGCCCACCGCACAGGTCGCCAGCTCGGCGACATCGCGCACGCAGCCGTCGATCACCACACCGGCCCAGCCATTGCGCGCCGCCGCCGCCGCGATGTTGCCGCCGACCAGCGCCCGGCGCAGCGACGCCCCGCCGTCCACCACCAGCACCCGGCCTTCGCCCGGGGATTCGAGCCGCTGCTTGACCAGCGTGTTGTCCTCGAAGCACTGCACCGTCACCACGGCGCCGGCAAAACGCTCGCGCCCGCCGAAGGTGCGGAACACCGGCGGCAGCACCCGGAAGGCGCCGCTCGCATCGCCTTTGTGCACGTCGCACAGGTCGCAGGTGGAGAAGGAAACCGCTTCGGTCATCGCTACCGTCCTTTCGTGGATTCAGGGCAAGGGGCGCTGCATCTCGACATGCTCGATGCCGGCCTCGAGGAACACCGGCCCGTGCGCGGCAAAGCCGGCACGCTCGTAGAAGCGCTGCGCGGTGCACTGCGCATGCAGTTGCGCTTCGCGGTCGCCCCGCTGCGCCGCCGCCTGCAGCAGCGTGGCGAGCAAGGCGGCGGCCAGGCCCTGGCCGCGGTGCGGCGCCAGCACCGCCATGCGGCCGATGCGGGCCACCCCCGCCTGCGACGCCAGCAGCCGGGCCGTGCCCACCGGCTCCTCGCCGTGCCAGACCACGGCGTGCAGCGCGGCGGCGTCGTCGTCGTCCCATTCGAGCGCCGGGTCGATGCGCTGTTCCACCAGGAACACCGCCTCGCGCACGCTGCGGGCCGCGGGCGCCAGCGTCTCCCACGGGCCGGTGAGCAGGCGGTAGTCCGGCGGTAACGACACGTTGGCGCATCCCTTGCAAAAAGAGGCCGCAGTGTGCCAGACGGGTCCTGCGGCGCGGCGGGGTCAGCAGCGTTACCGCTGCTTGCCGATTCGCCTCGGGGTTTGCGCGATCTTCCTACATCATGCGTGTGGTTTGTCACGCACCATCCGAGCGCATTGCACATCGTGGAGTGGAGTCGCGGCAAGCCGCAGGAGGTGCGCAGGCCCCGATCGCCGGATGTTGTCATCCGGGCGCGGGGGGATCACGTTCATCGCCCACGGCCTCGCCGAGCACGATTCCGAATGACAACGACCATGCACCGCTTTGATTCGACGTCCTGCGCTCCCATGGCCCCGCCGCTGAAACGCGGCTGGATGACGCCCGTGCCGTGGACCGGGTTCCGCCGCGGGCTCCTGCTCGCCTTGCGAGGCCGGTTGCCCGGCCCGCGCGACCCGGCCCAACCGCCGTGGGCCCGCGCCGCCCGGCAGCGCCGCGGCGCCCTGCTCGCGCTGATCGCGGTGGTGGCCACCGCCGCGGCCGCGCTGCAGCTGCTGGCGCTGCCCGACCCCGCCACGCTGTGGCAGCAGTCGCCCTGGAAGGCGGTCGGCGCCTACCTCTTCATCACGCTGTTCAGCCTGCTCTTCGCGTGGGTCTGCGCCGGCTTCGGCACCGCGTTGATGGGCTTTCGCGTGATGCTGCGCGGCGACCCGATGGCGCTGCGCATCGACGACGCGGTGCGCAAGCCGATCGCCCGTGAGGCCCGCACCGCGATCGTGATGCCAATCTGCAACGAGGACGTCGACGCTGTCTTCGAGAACCTCGCCGCCACCTGTGAGTCGCTCGCGGCCACCGGCACGCTGAGCGCGTTCGACCTCTTCGTGCTGTCCGACACGCGCGTCGCCGAGACCCGCGCGGCCGAGCTGCAGGCGCTGGAGCGGCTGCGCCGCATCATGGGCGACGACCCCGAGGCGCCGCGCCTGTTTTACCGCTGGCGCCGCCGCAGTGGCGGCAAGAAGGCCGGCAACCTGGCCGACTTCTGCCGCCGCTGGGGGCGCAAGTACCGCTACATGGTGGTGCTGGACGCCGACAGCGTGATGACCGGCGAATGCCTGGTGCGCATGGTGCAGGTGATGGAGGCCTACCCGCAGGTGGGCATCGCGCAGACCGCCCCCGAGGCCTGTGCGCCGGACACGCTGCACGCGCGCGCGCAGCAGTTCTCCAACCGCGTGCTCGGCCGCCTCTACGTGGCCGGCCTGCAGTACTGGCAGCTCGGCGATTCGCACTACTGGGGTCACAACGCGATCATCCGCGTCGAGCCCTTCATGAAACACTGCGCGCTGGCCAAGCTGCCCACGCGCGATGGCCAGGGCGTCGAGGTGCTGTCGCACGACTTCGTCGAGGCCGCGCTGATGCGCCGCGCCGGCTACGAGGTGTGGATGGTGCCGGAGCTGCGCGGCAGCTACGAGCAGTTGCCCGCACACCTGCTCGACGAGCTGCAGCGCGACCACCGCTGGTGCCGCGGCAACATGCGCAACGCCCGCCTGATCGCCGAACCGGGCCTGGCCGGCGTGCACCGCAGCCTGTTCCTGGTCGGCGTGATGGCGTATGCCAGCGCGCCGCTGTGGCTGGGCTACGTGATCCTCGGTTTCCTGACCGCCGGCATCGGCCGTCCGCCCGGCATGCTGTCGAGCACTGCGCTGTGGGGCCTGACGATCACCATGCTCACCTTGCCGCGCCTGCTGGCCAGCGCCGCGATCTGGCTGCGCGGCGAGGCGCGTGAATTCGGCGGCCTGCGCGGCCTGCTGGTCGGCACGCTGCTCGAAGGCCTCCTCGCCACGCTGCAGGCGCCGGTGCGGATGCTGGCGCACAGCTGGTCGGTCGCCACCGCGCTCTCGGGCAAGGGCGCTGGCTGGAAGTCACCGCCGCGGCAGGCGCTGCAGGTGCGCTGGCGCGACGCGATCAGCCAGCTCAGCGGCTGGAGTGGCGTCATCGGCTTGGCGCTGCTGATCGTGGGCTGGGCCCAGCCCGAGGCCGGCCCGCGCTTGATGTTCCTGGCCGCGCCGCTGCTGCTCACCGTGCCGCTGGTGGTGTGGACCAGCCGCGTCGACTGGGGCACGCACCTGCGCCGCGTCGGCCTGCTGCGCGTGCCGATGGAAAGCCGCGTGCCCTGGCCGCTGCGCCCGGCCGAGCTGGTGCCGCTGATGTACGACCAGGCCCGTGCGCTGGTGCTGGCCGCCTGGGAAAAGGGCTCGCCCGCCCGCTGGATCGCGCGCGGTGCCGCGGCGGTGTGGATGGTGACCGCGATGCTGCAGCCGCCGGCCAACCAGCCGCGCTTCGACCTCGAGCTGGCCGACTTCGACACCACGCTGCTGGCGTGGAACGAGGTGTCGCCGCTGACGCAGCCGGCGCTGGTCGAGGAACGCCGCGCTTCGAGCCGCCGGCCGAGTGCCGCCGCCACCCGCGGCAAGGCCACCCGCCGCGCGGCGGAGGCGACCTCGCTGCCGGCGGTGGTGCGCAGCAGCAGCAGGGTGCAGATCGGCGATTGAACCTGTCTGCTTGCTCGTAGGAGCGGCTTCAGCCGCGATTCGTGCCCTGCCACGATCGCGGCTGAAGCCGCTCCTACAGGGAAACAACAGAGTGGACGAGAGCCATCAAGAAAACGCGGCCGCCAACGCCGCCGCCAGCGCCGCGTGGCACCGCTCCGCCTCCGGGATCGCACGGCCCAACTTCAGGAAGTCGTGCGTGACCCCGGCGTACAGCTCGAGGTCCACCGCCACGCCGGCCATGCGCAAGCGGTCGGCGTAGGCCAGGCCCTCGTCCACCAGCGGATCGCATTCGGCCAGCCCGAACCACGCCGGCGCCACGCCCTCGACGTCATCGGCCTCGAGCGGCGCGAAGCGCCAGTCGCGGCGCTGCGACGGGTCGATGTAGTGCGCGAAGAACCACTCGATCAACGGCCGGTCGATCAGGAACCCTTCGGCGAAGCGGTGGTGCGACGGGGTGTCGGCATGCGCGGTGGTGCCCGGCGTGATCAGCACCTGCAGCGCCAGCGGCAGGCCGGCGTCGCGCGCCATCAGCGCCGCCACGGCCGCCAGCGTGCCGCCGGCGCTGTCGCCACCGACCGCGAGCCGGTCGCCGTCGAGCCCCAGGCTGGTCGCGTGAGCCTGCAGCCATTGCAGTGCGTGCCAGGTGTCGTCCACCGCGGCGGGAAAGCGGTGCTCGGGCGCGAGCCGGTAGTCCAGCGCCAGCACTGCCACCGGCGCCCGCGCGGCGATCTGGCGGCACAGTGCATCGTGGGTCTCGAGGCTGCCCACCGTGAAGCCGCCGCCGTGCAGGTACAGCAGCACGGGCAGGCGGGCGGCGCTGGCGGCATACAGCCGTGCGGCGCAGCCGTCCGGCAGGCGCAGGTCTTCCACCCGTGCCAGCGGCACACGCGGGAAGTCGAGCACCTCCGCACCGGCCTCGTAGGCAGCGCGCGCCGCGGCCGGCGACAGCGACTGCAGCGGCGGCCGGTTCGCCCGGGCGATGCGCGCGAGCAGCGCGCGCATCTTCGGGGTCAGCTCGGCTTCGGCGGACGACATCCTGCCGCCCCGCCGCCTACTTGCGGCCCTGCAGCTTGGCGAAGGCCGCGGCCATCGCGTTCTGCCCGGCCGGAGCCTGCGGTGCACCACGGCCGCCGCCGCCACGCTCGTTGCGCGCGGCCGGCCGGAAGCTGTTGTCGCCGCGGCTGCCGCCGGCACCCTTGGCGGGCGCCGCGGTGTCGAGTTTCATCGTCAGGCCGATGCGCTTGCGCACCAGGTCGACTTCCATGACCTTGACCTTGACGATGTCGCCGGTCTTGACGATCTCGCGCGCGTCGTTGACGAACTTGTTCGACAGCTGGCTCACATGCACCAGGCCGTCCTGGTGCACGCCGAGGTCGACGAACGCGCCGAACTGCGCGACGTTGCTGACCGTGCCCTCGAGCACCATGCCGACCTGCAGGTCCTTGATGTCCTCGACCCCCTCGTTGAAGCGCGCGACCTTGAAGTCCGGGCGCGGATCACGGCCGGGCTTCTCGAGTTCGCCGAGGATGTCCTTCACCGTGATCGCGCCGAACTTGTCGTCGGCGAAGGCGTCGGGTTTCAGCGCCTTCAGCACGTCCGAGCGGCCCATCAGCTCGCGGATCGGCTTGCCGGTGGCGGCGAGCATCTTCTCGATGACCGGGTAGGTCTCGGGGTGCACGCCGGTGATGTCCAGCGGGTTGTCGCCATCGCGGATGCGCAGGAAACCGGCGGCCTGCTCGAAGGTCTTCGGCCCCAGGCCGCTCACCTCCAGCAACTGCTGGCGGTTGCGGAACGCCCCGTTGGCATCGCGCCAGCGCACGATGCTGGCGGCCACCGCCGGGCTCAGGCCCGACACCCGCGACAGCAGCGGCGCCGAGGCCGTGTTCAGGTCGACGCCCACGCCGTTCACGCAGTCTTCCACCACCGCGCCCAGCGTGCGCGCCAGTTCGCTCTGGTTGACGTCGTGCTGGTACTGGCCGACGCCGATGCTCTTCGGGTCGATCTTCACCAGCTCGGCGAGCGGGTCCTGCAGGCGACGCGCGATGGACACGGCGCCGCGCAGGCTGACGTCCAGCTCCGGCAGTTCCTTGCTGGCGTACTCGCTGGCGGAGTACACCGAGGCGCCGGCCTCGCTGACCACCACCTTCTCGATGTGCGTGCCCGGCGCGAGCTGCTGGATGCGCTTGATCAGGTCGGCAGCCAGCTTGTCGGTCTCGCGGCTGGCGGTGCCGTTGCCGATGGCGATGAGGTTGACGCCATGCGCCGCGCACAGCCGCGCCAGCGTGTGGATCGAACCTTCCCAATCCTTGCGCGGTTCGTGCGGGTACACGGTCGAGGTGTCGAGCACCTTGCCGGTGTCGCTGACCACGGCCACCTTCACGCCGGTGCGGATGCCGGGGTCCAGGCCCATCACGACGCGCTTGCCGGCCGGCGCGGCCAGCAGCAGGTCGCGCAGGTTCTCGGCGAACACCTTGATCGCCACCGCCTCGGCCTGCTCGCGCAGGCGGGCGAACAGGTCGCGCTCCAGGCTCAGGCTGAGCTTGACCTTCCAGGTCCAGGCGATGGTCTTGCGGATCAGGTCGTCCGCCGGGCGCTTCCTGTGGCTCCAGCCGAGGTAGACGGCGATGCGGCCTTCGGCGATCGTCGGCTGCCCGGGCACCACCTCCTCGTCGAGCACCAGCTTGGCGTCGAGGAACTCGAGCTGGCGGCCGCGGAAGACGGCCAGCGCGCGGTGCGACGGCACGGTGCGGATCGGCTCGTCGTAGTCGAAGTAGTCGCGGAACTTCGCGACGTCGGCGTTGTGTTCGTCCTTGCCGTCGGCCAGCTTGCTCTTGAAGAGGCCTTCGTCCCACAGCCACTGGCGCAGCTGCCCCACCAGCGTCGCATCCTCGGCCCAGCGCTCGCTGAGCAGGTCGCGCACGCCGTCCAGCACCGCGAAGGCATCGGCAAAGCCGCCCTCGGGGTTCAGGAACGCCTGCGCCTCGGCCTGCGGGTCGAGCGACGGGTCGGCGAACAGCTTGTCCGCCAGCGGCTCCAGCCCGGCCTCGCGGGCGATCATGCCCTTGGTGCGGCGCCGGGGCTTGTACGGCAGGTAGAGGTCTTCCAGCTCCTGCTTGGTCGGCGCCGCCTCGACGGCCGCCCGCAGCTCGGGCGTCAGCTTGCCCTGCTCGTCGATGCTCTTCAGCACCGCGGCGCGGCGCTCCTCGAGCTCGCGCAGGTAGGACAGGCGGCTTTCCAGCTCACGCAGCTGCGTGTCGTCCAGGCCCTCGGTCACTTCCTTGCGGTAGCGGGCGATGAAGGGGACGGTGGCACCGCCATCGAGCAGCTGCACCGCTGCATTCACTTGCGCCGGGCGGACTTTCAGCTCCGCCGCGATCTGCATCAGGATCTTTTCCACCAGTCAGACAACCAGGGCTGTTGAACAAGGCGGGCGAGTGTGCCACAGCGCCTTTGACTCCCTCTCCCCGCTGGGGAGAGGGTGGGGGTGAGGGGCCGCACTGCTCGGTGTCACCAGACCCCGCCCTCACCCCTGCCCTCTCCCAGAGGGAGAGGGAGCAAGAGCGCGCGCCAGCAAGGGCTGCGCGGGCACCACGAGCCCATGCTCACCGAACACGGCTGGCGCCCCTTGCGCCAACCGCGGCGCGAAGGCATCGACCACCTCGTCCGGCGCGTACTGCACCAGCAGCACGGCCTGCGTCAGCAGCGCGATGCGGCCTGCCAGGCCACGTGCATCAGCGACACCCGCCTCGCTGGCCAGCGCTGCCAACAACGCGGCCCGTTCGGCATCGAAGCGCGGGACTGTCTGCCACAGCGCTTCGAGTGCCTCGACACAACGCGCCTCGCGCAGCGCGCGCAGCAGGTCCAGCGCCTGGATGTTGCCGGCCCCCTCCCAGATCGAGTTGACCGGCATCTCGCGGTAGATCCGCGCCATCACGCCCTCGGCATCGGCCTCGACGTAGCCGTTGCCGCCGAGGCATTCCATCGCCTCCTGGGCCAGCACCGCGCCGCGCTTGCAGACCCAGTACTTGGCCACCGGCGTCAGCACGCGCCGCAGCGCGGTCTCGGCTTCGTCACCGGCTTCGCTGCGCTGCACCGCCACGGCCAGGCGCAGCGCCAGCGCCATCGCGGCTTCGCTCTCCAGCGCCAGGTCGGCCAGCACCGCGGCCATCGCCGGCTGGTCCACCAAAGGTGCGCCGAACGCCCACCGCTGGCGGCAGTGGTGCAGCGCCAGGCTCACCGCGTGGCGCATCAGGCCGGCGCTGCCGAGCGCGCAGTCGAGCCGGGTCAGCGCGCCCATGCGCAGGATCTGCGCGACGCCCTCGCCCTCCTCGCCCAGCCGCCACGCGATCGCATCGTCGAAGGTCACTTCGGCACTGGCGTTGGCGCGGTTGCCGAGCTTGTCCTTCAGCCGCTCGAGGCGCACAGCGTTGCGCGTGCCGTCGTCCAGCCAGTGCGGCAGCAGCAGGCAGGTCAGGCCGCCGGGCGCCTGGGCGAGCACGAGGTGGCCGTCGCACATCGGCGCCGAAAAGAACCACTTGTGGCCGCGCAGTGCGTAGACCGCCCGTCCGGCCGCATCACGGCCCTGCGGCGTGGCCCGGGTGGTGTTGCTGCGCACGTCCGAGCCGCCCTGGCGCTCGGTCATGCCCATGCCCAGGGTGAGCGCGGTCTTCTGCGCGATGGGCGCTTCGGCAGCGTCGTAGCGGCGGTCGGCCACGCCGGCCAGCCACGCCTGCGTCCAGTCGCCCTGCCCGCGCAGCGCCGGCGTCGCCGCATAGGTCATCGACACCGGGCAGGTCACGGAGGCCTCCAGCTCGGTGAAGAGCAGGAAGCCGGCCGCGCGCAGCACGTGCCCCCCGGATTCGCCCGCCCACGCCGTGCCGTGCAGCCCGGCGGCCAGCGCCCGCTGCAGCAGCGCGTGGTAGGCGGGATGGAACTCCACCCGGTCGACGCGCCGGCCGACGGTGTCGTGCGTCACCAGCCGCGGGGTGTGCCGGTGCGCCAGCACCGCCTGGTGCTGCCAGGCCGCGGCGGCCACGTCGGCGCCCAGCACCTCCAGGCCCGAGGTATCGAGCCCCGGCCACCAGCGGTCGAGCGCCTGCCGGAGCGCGGGATGCGACCGGAAACGGTTGCCGCCGACCAGCGGCGCAGGCTGGTTGAAGACTTCGTCGGGTTCGTGCATCACCGCCTCCTGGATGTGGCGACCTGAGCGGGCTACGGGGCCGGCTGCACCGGCCGGATGCGGCGCTCCCGGCCCGCCACCGCGCGCATGAACTTGAACGTGCCGGTGGCGTGCGCCGCCAGCACCTCGCCCTCGCCTTCCAGCAGCACGCTGGCCTCGCAGAACGCCATCGTCACGGTGCGGTGCAACACCCGCGCGGTGCAGCGCAGCCGCGTGCCCTCGCCCGGGCGCAGGAAGCTGGTCTTCATCTCCACGGTCAACGCGCCCGTCTGTGCCGCCTCGGCGGGTGCCAGCGTCGCCCGCGCGGCATGCGCCATCGCGACGTCCAGCATCGTCATCATCACGCCGCCGTGCACGACCCGGAACGAATTGAGGTGCCGGTCCTGCACCGGGCAGGCCAGCTCGGCCTCGCCGTCGGCCATGCGCAGCAGCTGCAGGCCCAGTTCGTCGACGAAGGGGATGCGCAACGGGAAGTCCATGGCGGCATTCTGCTATCGCGCAGCCGGGGACGCCGAGCCCAAGCCCCCGTGGCAGCGGGCGCCGCGCCGCCCTCCTACACTCCCCCCATGTCCCCTCCGCCGCCCGCCTGGCCCGAGACCCTGGTCTGGCCGAACCGCTACGCCGGACTCGGCATGCCCTTCGCCCGCCCCTGGCAGGGCCAGGGGCTGCCCGAACCCCATTGGCTGTGCACCAGCGACAGCGCCGCCGCCGAACTCGGCTGGCCGGCCGACTGGTGGCAGGCCCCGGGCGCCCTCGACGTTTTCAGCGCCCACGCGCACTGGCCCGGCATGGCGCCGGTCACCACGGTCTACAGCGGCCACCAGTTCGGCGTCTGGGCCGGCCAGCTCGGCGACGGCCGCGCGCTGCTGCTCGGCGAGGTCGACACCCCGCACGGCCCGCGCGAGCTGCAGCTCAAGGGCGGCGGGCTGACGCCGTATTCGCGCATGGGTGACGGCCGCGCGGTGCTGCGCTCGTCGATCCGCGAGTTCCTGTGCTCCGAGGCCATGCACGGCCTCGGCATCCCGACCACCCGCGCCCTGGCGCTGGTGGGCTCGCCGCTGCCGGTGCGCCGCGAGACGGTGGAGACCGCCGCCATCGTCACGCGCACCGCGCCGAGCTTCCTGCGCTTCGGCCACTTCGAGCACTTCTCGCACCACGGCCAGCACGAGGCGCTGCGCCAGCTGTTCGAGCATGTCGTCGCGACGCACTTCCCCGAGCTGCAGGGCAGCGCCCAGCCGGTGCTGGACCTGCTCTCCGAGGTGTGCCGCCGCACCGCCGAGCTGCTGGCGGACTGGCAGGCGGTGGGCTTCTGCCACGGCGTGATGAACACCGACAACATGTCGATCCTCGGCCTGACGATCGACTACGGCCCGTTCGGCTTCCTCGATGCGTTCGATCCGGGCCACGTCTGCAACCATTCCGACGAACAGGGCCGCTACGCCTTCGCGCGGCAGCCGCAGGTGGCGTACTGGAACCTGCACGCGCTGGCGCAGGCGCTGGTGCCGCTGGTGAGCCAGGGCGAGCAGGTCGACACCGAGGGCCTGCAGGCGGCGCTGTCGCGGTATGCCGAGGTGTTCCCGGTGGCGCTGATGCGCCGCATGCGTGCCAAGCTCGGCCTGGTGACCGAACAGGAAGGCGACGGCGCGCTGGTGGACGACCTGCTGCGCCTGCTGGCCACCCACCGGGTCGACTACACGATCCTGTTCCGCCGCCTGTGCCGCTGGACAGCGCAACGCGACGCCGTGCGCGACCTGTTCCTCGACCGCCCGGCCTTCGACGCCTGGGCCGAGCGCTACGATGCCCGGCTGGCCGCCGAAGGCAGCCTGGCAGTGGAACGCGAAGCCCGCATGCTGCGCGCCAATCCCAAGTTCGTGCTGCGCAACCACCTCGCCGAACAGGCCATCCGCCAGGCCGAGGCAGGCGACCCCGGCGAAGTGCGGCGCCTGCTCGGCCTGCTGCTCGCGCCATACGACGAACATCCGGAACACGAGGCGGATGCCGGCTTCCCGCCGGACTGGGCGCAGACCCTGTCCGTTTCGTGTTCGTCCTGAGGAAACCCGACCATGAGCCAGAAACCGATCGACGACCCGAGCTACCCCGCCCACAAGCCTGAAAACGAGTGGCGCGAGCAGCTCGACCCGATGCAGTTCGCAGTCACCCGCGAGGCTGCCACCGAACGCGCCTTCACCGGCCGCTACTGGGACCACTGGCAGAAGGGGCACTACGACTGCGTCTGCTGCGGCACGCGGCTGTTCGAGTCGACCACCAAGTTCGACGCCGGCTGCGGCTGGCCCAGCTACTGGGAACCCGTGAACGCGGAGATCATCGAACGGGTGGTCGACCGCAGCCACGGCATGGTGCGGGTCGAAGTCCGGTGCATGAACTGCGGCGCCCACCTGGGGCACGTTTTCCCTGATGGCCCGGCCCCCACGGGCGAGCGGTATTGCATCAATTCCGCCTCGCTAAACTTCCGCCCGGAGGAATAACGCTCCGCTGCGGACGACCCGATGAAGCTGCTACTCGATTTCCTCCCCATCATCCTGTTCTTCGCCAGCTTCAACCTGGCCGAGAAACACGCCGACACGGCCGCCACGCTGGCCACCGACTGGTTCGGCTTCATGGTCTCGGGCGGCGTGGTCGGCCCGAAAGAAGCGCCGGTGCTGCTGGCCACCGTGGTGGTCATCCTCGCCACGCTCGCGCAGGTGGCCTACCTGAAGCTGCGCGGCCGCAAGGTCGACACGATGCTGTGGGTCAGCCTGGTGCTGATCGTCGTGCTCGGCGGCGCGACGATCTGGTTCCACAGCGAGACCTTCATCAAGTGGAAGCCCACCGGGCTGTACTGGGTGATGTCGCTGGCCTTCCTGCTGAGCCCCGTGCTGGCGGGCAAGAACCTGCTGAAGGCGCTGCTCGGCGAGCAGCTGCAGCTGCCCGAGCGGGTGTGGCAGCGGCTCAACCTCGCGTGGGTGGCGTTCTTCGCAGTGATGGGCGTGCTCAACCTCTGGGTGGCCTTTTCGTTCACCACCGCGACATGGGTCAACTTCAAGCTCTTCGGCGGCATGGGCCTGATGCTGCTGTTCACGCTGGCCCAGGGCGTCTACCTGAGCCGGCACCTGCCGCCGCCCGCCCCGAAGGGTGACGCGCTGAACCCGCCCACCGGCCCGCAGTCGTCATGAGCGACGCCTTGCAGAGTTCGCCCGGCGCCCGCGCGCAGGCCATCCATGCGGCGCTGCAGGCGGCGCTGTCGCCCGACGAGCTGGTGGTGCACGACGACAGCGCCAGCCATGCCGGCCACGCGGGCCATGCCGGCGGCGATGGTGCGGGCAGCCATTTCGAGGTGCGCATCCGCGCCGCCGCCTTCACAGGGAAGCCGCGCGTGGCACGCCATCGCCTTGTGTATGATGCCCTCGCTCAGTTGATGCCCCAGGGCATCCATGCGCTGGCCATCGACGCCCGCGCTCCGGGCGAGTAAGCCGTCCGTGGAGCCGACGGGCCCTGTTGACACGGGGTCCCGGTTTTTCCTCTTCACCCCACCCGTGACCATGAAGAAGCTTTCCTTTGCCGCGACCGCCTGCCTGCTCGCCCTGGCTGCCGCCGCGCCGCTTGCCTCGGCACAGAACATCGCCATCGTCAACAACAAGCCGGTGCCGAAGGCGCGGGTCGAGGCCTTCATCGACCAGGTGGTGAAGCAGGGCCAGCAGCAGCGCACGCCCGAGCTCGAGAAGCAGGTGCGCGACGAGCTGGTGCTGCGCGAGATCTTCCAGCAGGAAGCCGAGAAGCGCGGCCTCGCCGCGACGGCCGACTACAAGCAGCAGATGGAATTCGCTCGCCAGAGCATCCTGATCCGCGAGCTGTTCGCCGACTTCCAGAAGAAGAACCCGGTGAGCGACGCCGAGCTGCAGGCCGAGTACAACACGCTCAAGTCGCAGGCCGGTGACAAGGAATACCACGCCCGCCACATCCTGGTCGAGACCGAGGCCGAGGCCAAGGACCTGATCACCAAGATCAAGGGCGGCGCGAAGTTCGAGGACCTGGCCAAGCAGTTCTCGAAGGACCCGGGCTCCGGCCAGAACGGCGGCGACCTCGACTGGGCCGCCCCTGCCGGCTACGTGCCCGAGTTCTCGCAGGCGATGGTCGCGCTGCAGAAGGGCCAGCTCACCGAGACGCCGGTGAAGAGCCAGTTCGGCTACCACATCATCCGCCTGGACGACGTGCGCGAAGCGCAGTTCCCGTCGTTCGACGAAGTGAAGCCGCAGCTCTCCCAGCGCCTGCAGCAGACCAAGCTTGCGAAGTTCCGCGACGACCTGAAGGCCAAGGCCAAGACCGACTACAAGTTCTGAGCCCTACCGGCCCACGCCCAGCGCCTGGCACGCCAGCACCAGCCCGATCAGCACCGGCTGGTGCAGCATGTAGAAGCTCAGCGGCCAGTGCGACAGCGTCAGCAAGGGGCCCGTTCCGCGAGGAACGGGCCCTTGCCACATTTGCGGCCAACGCCGCTGCAGCAGGCGCCCGGCCACGAAGCCCAGCAGCATCACGCCGAACCAGGGCAGCACCGGCACGAAGTCTTCGGTGGGCGGTTTGCGGGTGACCAGGCCCACCCACCAGCTCCAGCGCTGGTCGAAGACCGTGTGGGACCACAGGGCCGGCAGCGCCAGCGCCGCCAACGCCAATGCCAGCAGCGCCGGCGCCGGCCCGCGGCGCACCGCGCGCAGCAGCAGCAGCATGACCGCCATGCCGTGCAGCACGCCGAAGCTGATCCAGCGCTCGGGGAACATGGCCCAGGAGCCGACGCTCACCAGCACCGCGCAGCCGGCGATCTGCGCCCAGCGGCGCCAGAAGCGGCGCATGTCGTCGCCGCCCGTGGCCGATTGCGCTGCGCCCGCGGTGAACAGGAACAGCGAGACGATCGCGGTGCGCTGCAGGGTCCAGCGCGGGTCGTCGTAGAAGTTCTGCGGCGCGATCAGCCCGAAGTGGTTCAGGTCGAAGCCGAGGTGGAAGGCGGCCATCCACACCATCGCGAAAGCGCGCAGCAGGTCGAGCCGCCGCGAACGCGATGACGCGGCGGCGGGCAGGGAAGCATCGGTCGACGGCATCGCGCGACGATAACCGGTGTGCCGCGCGCCCCCGGCAGCGGACAACGGCCCAAAGCGGCGCTGCGTCACGCCCCGCGTTTGTCCTGCGTCAAGGTCCCGCTGCGGGACATCCCTGCGCCGGCGTGTCTGCGGCTAGATTGAGCGCCATCAAGGCAGGGGCCGGTGCCGCCCCTGTTCAGCCGCATCCGCCCGACCCCTCCATGTCAGAAGACGTTCCCACGACCGCGCCTGCGTCCCGCAGCACCGCGGCCTTGGCCCGCGCCGGCCGTCGGCGCGTGGCCCGGCACCCGCAGGGCCTGCGCCATGTGCTGATGCGCCAGCGTCGGCAACTGCAACGCTGCGAGCAGGAGATCCGCACGCTGCTGCCGTACCGCGAGGGCCTGGACGAGCACTCCATCATCGGCATCACCGACGCGCGCGGCATCATCACCCACGTCAACGCGCTGTTCTGCCGCATCAGCGGCTACAGCCGGGAGGAACTGATCGGCCGCAGCCACCGGCTGGTGAACTCCGGCCACCATCCACGCGCGTTCTTCATGGAGATGTGGCACACGCTCTTCAACGGCCGCGTGTGGCGCGGCGAGGTGTGCAACCGCGCGAAGGACGGCCGGCTGTACTGGGTGGACACGACCATCGTGCCCGGCACCGACCCGCACACCGGCGAGCGGCGCTACATCTCCATCCGCACCGACATCAGCGAACGCAAGCGCATGGAAGCCGCGCTGGTGCATGCCGCCTACACCGACCCGCTGACCGGCCTGGACAACCGCAGCAGCATGATGCGTCACCTGCGCGAGGCCGCGACCGCGCGGCGCGAGGTGCCGTTCGCCGTGCTGTCGCTCGACCTGGACCACTTCCGCCGCATCAACGACACGCTCGGCCAGCACCATGGCGACGCACTGCTGCGCGAGCTGGCGCGCCGCGTCGACGGCCAGGTGCGGCGCCATGCCGCCGGCGCGCCGGCACGGTGCGGGCGCTCGGGCGGCGACCAGTTCGTGATCCTGCTCGAGCAGGTGGAGGCCGGCGCCACCGAGGTCGAGCGCTTCTGCACCGCCTTGCAGGCCGCGCTGGCCGAACCGGTGGCCATCGGCGGCGGCCGGCTGGTGCTGAGCGCCAGCATCGGGGTCGTGCTCAGCACCGAAGGCGAGCCGGATGCCGAGGCCCTGATGCGCGATGCCGAGGCGGCGATGGCCGAGGCCAAGCGGGCCGGCCGGGGGCGCCATGTGCTCTACACGGCCGCCATGCGGACCGCCTTCGGCCGGGTGGCGCAGCTCGCCCAGGACCTGCCCACCGGCCTGCGCGACGGGGCGCTGTCGCCGGTTTACCAGCCCATCGTCGACAGCCGCAGCGGCCGGACCGTCGCGGTCGAGGCGCTCGCGCGCTGGCACCACCCGCTGCTCGGGCCGATCTCGCCGGCCGAATTCATCCCGATCGCCGAGCAGACCGGCCTGATCGTCGACCTCGGCCGGCACATGCTGACGCAGGCCTGCATCGACCTGGCGCGGTGCCAGGCCACGCTGGGGGCCACCGCACCCAGCTACGTCAGTGTCAACGTCTCGCGGGTGCAGCTGCAGCACCGGCGCCTGCTGCTCGACGACGTCCAACAGGCGCTGGCGGTCAGCGGGCTGCCGCCGCGGGCCCTGCAGCTGGAGGTGACCGAGACCGCCGCGCTGCACGAGGACATGATGGCCGACGTGCTGCTGGAACTGCATGCCATGGGCCTGCCGATCGCGCTGGACGACTTCGGCACCGGTTATTCGTCGCTGGCCTGCCTGCAGCAGATGCCGCTCGCCGCGCTGAAGCTGGACCGCCGCTTCATCACCCGCCTGGCCGAAGGCACCGCCAGCTGGGCCATCCTCCAGGCGTGCATGACCCTGAGCGAAACGCTCGGCTTCGTCACCGTGGCCGAAGGCATCGAGACGGCAGCGCAGGCCAGCGCGCTGCGTCGGCTGGGCTGCCAGCTGCTGCAGGGTTTCCACTTCGGCCGCCCGATGGCGCTGGCCGACCTGGTCGACAGCCTGCAGCGGCACGCAGCGCGATAAAATCGGCATCCGCCCCGCCCGCCCCCACCGTCGCCCGAGAGGGTCCGGAGCCCGCCATGCCGTTGTCCCCTGCCCTCGAACTGCTCGCCCCCGCGCGTGATGCCGACATCGGCATCGAGGCCGTGAACCACGGCGCCGACGCGGTCTACATCGGCGGGCCGGCGTTCGGCGCGCGCGCCTCGGCGGGCAACCCGGTCGAAGAGATCGAGCGGCTGGCCCGCCACGCGCACCGCTTCAACGCGCGGGTGTTCGCCACGATCAACACCATCTTCTCCGACGACGAGCTCGAAGGCGCGCGCCGGCTCTGCTGGCAGCTGCACGAGGCCGGCGTCGACGCGCTGATCGTGCAGGACATGGGGCTGCTCGAGCTCGACCTGCCGCCGATCCAGCTGCACGCCTCCACGCAGACCGACATCCGCACGCCCGAAAAGGCGCGCTTCCTGCAGGACGTGGGTTTCTCGCAGATGGTGCTGGCGCGCGAGCTGGACCTGCGGCAGATCCGCGCCATCGCCGAGCAGGTGCAGGACGCCAAGCTCGAGTTCTTCGTGCACGGCGCGCTGTGCGTGGCCTACAGCGGCCAGTGTTTCATCAGCCATGCGCACACCGGCCGCAGCGCCAACCGCGGCGACTGCTCGCAGGCCTGCCGGCTGCCCTACACCGTGACCGACCCGCAGGGCCGCATCGTCGCGCACGAGAAGCACGTGCTGTCGATGAAGGACAACGACCAGAGCGCCAACCTCGAGGCACTGGTCGATGCCGGCATCCGCAGCTTCAAGATCGAGGGCCGCTACAAGGACATGGGCTACGTCAAGAACCTGACGGCCCACTACCGCCAGCTGCTCGACGCGCTGCTGGAACGCCGCCCGGACCTCGCGCCGATCAGCAGCGGCCGCTGCACCCACACCTTCACCCCCGACCCGCAGCGCAACTTCAACCGCGGCAGCACCGACTACTTCGTCAACGGCCGGCAGGATGACATCGGCGCCTTCGACAGCCCGAAACACGCCGGCCTGCCGCTGGGCCACGTGGTGGCAGTCGGCGCCGAGCATCTCGACGTGATGCTCGACCGCGGCGTGGGCGACCTGCACAACGGCGACGGCCTGACCTGGTACGACCTGCAGCAGGAGCTGCACGGCCTGCAGGTCAACACCGCCCAACTGCTCGACGTGCACCGCCGCCTCTGGCGCGTGGTGCCCAACGAAGGCGTGGCGACGCTGAAGGACCTGCGGCGCGACACCGCGCTCGGCCGCAACCGCGACATGGCCTGGAACCGCCAGCTGGAGCGCAAGTCGGCCGATCGCCGCATCGGCGTGGCGCTGCGCTTCGAGGCCACCGACGACGGCTTCGCGCTGCAGGTGCGAGACGAGGACGGCCACGCCGCCACCGCGCGCACCGTGCACGCACACGAGCCGGCGAAGGACGCGGCCCGCGCCGAGGCCTCGCTGCGCGAGCACCTGGGCAAGCTGGGCGGCACGGTCTTCGCCGCCACGGAGATCGACTTGGCCTGGACGCAGCCGTGGTTCGTGCCAGCCAGCGTCGCCAACGCGCTGCGCCGCGAGGCGATCGAGGCGCTGGAGGCCGCCCGCGCCGCGGCCCGTGAGGTGCTGCCGCGCGCCGTGCCGGTCGAGCCGCCGGTGCCGTATCCGGAAGACACGCTGAGCTACCTCGCCAACGTGTTCAACCACCGTGCCCGCGACTTCTACGCCAAGCATGGCGTGAAGGTCATCGACGCCGCCTACGAGAGCCACGAAGCACTCGGCGACGTCAGCCTGATGATCACCAAGCACTGCGTGCGCTGGTCGCTGAGCCTGTGCCCGAAGCAGGCCAAGGGCGTGACCGGCGTGCAGGGCACCGTGCGCGCCGAACCGCTGGCGCTGGTCAACGGCAAGGAGAAACTGACGCTGCGCTTCGACTGCAAGCCCTGCGAGATGCACGTGGTCGGCAAGATGAAGCGCAGCGTGCTGAACGATGCGCAGGCGGTGCCGCTGCAGTTCTACAAGACGCGGCCCGGCGCAGCGCCCGCCCGCACCGGTCGCTGACCGCCCTTTTGTCCCTTCGCCCATGGCCACCCTCAAGCTCAAGAGCAAACCCGCGCCCCGCGCCAGCGACCGCCCGCCCGTGCGCAGCGCCAAGCCGCGGCCGACGCTGACCCAGGCCCAGGCCGAACGCGAACGTCGCAAGCGCGACAACGCCGCCGCGCGTGCCGAACGCGAGGGCGCGCCGCACCACGACGATCCGCGGCCGACACGCGGACCGCGCCGCGACGACGATCGGCCGGCCCCCCGCGGACCTCGGCGCGACGATGACCGGCCCGTGGCCCGTGGCCCGCGACGGGACGACGATCGCCCGATGGCCCGCGGTCCGCGCCGCGATGACGAGCGCCCGGCGCGCAGCGGCGTCACCTCGCGTCCGCGCGCCGAGCCGGGCGCGTTCCGGCAACGCGACGACCGGCAGCCCGACGATCGCCGGCGCGACGACTGGCGACGGGACGACCGCCGACCGGACGATCGGCGCCCGCGCCCGGCCGCCAAGGCAGCCCCGCGGCCCCAGCCGGCACCGCAGGCCGAGGCACCGCCCGTGCGTTCCCCCGGCCCGAAGCCGGCCCCGAAGCAGCCGGCCGGCAGCGGCGAACGCCTCTCGAAGCGCCTCGGCGAGATGGGCCTGGCCTCGCGCCGCGAGGCCGACGACTGGATCGACGCCGGCTGGGTCAAGGTGAACGGCAAGATGGCCGTGCTCGGCCAGCGCGTGACGGCCGCCGACCAGATCGAGATCGATCCGGCAGCGCGCCAGCAGCAGGCCAAGCAGGTCACGATCCTGCTGCACAAGCCGATCGGCTATGTCAGCGGCCAGGCCGAGGACGGCCATGAACCGGCCTGGGTGCTGGTCAAGCCGGAAACCCGCTGGGAAGACGACCCCTCGGGCATCAAGCACCACGCCGGGCACCTGCGCCACCTGGCGCCCGCCGGCCGCCTCGACATCGACTCCACCGGCCTGCTGGTGCTGACGCAGGACGGCCGGGTCGCGAAGGCACTGATCGGTGACGACTCGCTGATCGAAAAGGAGTACCTGGTGCGCGTCGAGCATCAGAACGAAGGCCCGGTGCCCGCATCCGCCATCGCGCTGCTGAACCACGGCATGTCGCTGGATGGCGTGCAGCTCAAGCCGGCGAAGGTGAGCTGGCAGAACGAGGAGCAACTGCGCTTCGTGCTGCGCGAGGGCCGCAAGCGCCAGATCCGCCGCATGTGCGAGCTGGTCGGGCTGAAGGTGCTGGCGCTCAAGCGCGTGCGCATCGGCCGCATCCCGCTGGCCGGGCTGCCGGTCGGGCAGTGGCGCTACCTCGGTCCGCACGAGAAATTCTGATGCTGCGCATCGAGGCCGTGCGCGAACGGCTGCGCGCCGCCGGTGCCGGCCCCAAGCACGAGGCGCGCGTGCTGCGGCTGTGGTCGCTCGCGCAGCCGCAGGACAGCGGGCGCCGCAAGCTCGACGACTTCATGCCGGCCGGCGTGCGCGCGCTGCTGCCGGCCCTGGCCGACGAGCTCGACGCGCTGGTGACGCTGCATTCGCAGCACCCGTCCGAGGACGGCTCGGCCCGGCTGCTGGTGGCGCTGCGCGACGGCCAGACCGTGGAAAGCGTGCTGCTGCCGCGCGACGGGCTGTGCGTGTCGTCGCAGGTGGGCTGCGCGGTGGGCTGCCGCTTCTGCATGACCGGCCGTGACGGGCTGCTGCGCCAGCTCGGCAGCGCCGAGATCGTCGCGCAGGTGGCGCTGGCGCGCCGGCTGCGGCCAGTCAAGAAAGTGGTGTTCATGGGCATGGGCGAGCCGGCCCACAACCTGGACAACGTGATGGAGGCGATCGAGCTGCTGGGCACCGGCGGCGCGATCGGCCACAAGAACCTGGTGTTCTCGACGGTGGGCGACGAGCGGGTGTTCGAGCGGCTGCCGCAGGGGCCGGTGAAGCCGGCGCTGGCGCTGTCGCTTCACACCACGCGTGCGGACCTGCGGGCCGAGTTGCTGCCGCGCGCGCCGCGCATCGACCCGGCCGACCTGGTCGACGCCGGCGAGCGCTACGCCCGCACGACCGGCTACCCGATCCAGTACCAGTGGACGCTGATCGACGGTGTCAACGACACCGCCGAGGAACTCGACGGCATCGTGCGGCTGCTGGCCGGCAAGTACGGTGTGCTGAACATGATCCCGTACAACGCGGTGCCCGACCTGCCCTACCGCCGGCCCGACTGGGAGCGCGCCGCCGAGATCGCCCGCACGCTGCACCGCCGCGGCGTGCTGACCAAGCTGCGCCACTCGGCCGGGCAGGATGTCGACGGCGGCTGCGGTCAGCTGCGCGCCAGGACGGCGGCGCAGGCAGTGCCGGTGCGCGTCGTCAGCGCGGGACTTCGATCGTCCACGCCGGCCTGAAACCGTCCTGCTCGCCCTTGCCGGCGTAGCCCAGCGGATTGGCCACCACGCGGCAGCCGTCCACCCGGTAGTCGAGCGCGCAATGCAGGTGGCCGTGCAGCCACAGCGTGGCGTGCGGCAGCAGGTCGTCGAGCGCGTTGCAGAAGCCGGCGGTGCCGGGTGTCAGCCCGTAGCGCGGGTCGGCGCTCTTCAGCGTGGGGGCGAAATGGGTCACCACCACCGTCGGCCCGTCGAAGGGCACCGCCAGCGCCTCGCGCAGCCAGCGCTGGCACTCGAGGCCGAGGGCCCGCATGTGCTGCGCCAGCATCGGCCGGCCGTCGTGCAGCGTGGTGTTCTTCGACAGGTAGAAGTCGGCCGCACGGAACGCCTTGTGGCGCTGCCGCAGCGCCTGCGTCAGATCGGCGCCCGGCGGCACCAACGCATCGAAGTCGGCCCACAGCGTGGTGCCGATGAAACGCACGCCGTCGATCTCGAGCGTGCGGCGCTCCAGCCACTCGATGCCGAGCGCCTCGCAGGTCTCGCGCAGGCGGGCATGTGTCTCGGCGAAGTCGAGGCCGTCGTACTCGTGGTTGCCGGGCACATAGAGCACCCGCCGCCAGCCGGCGTTGCGGCCGGGGGCGAAGCGGCCGAGGCCGAAATCGGTGTCGGGCAGGCGGGACCCGGCCTGGTAAGAGCCGATGTCGCCGGCGAGGACGAGCAGGTCGGCGTCCGCCGCGGGCACGGCGGTGAACAGCGGCTGGGTTTCGAGGTGGAGGTCGGAAAGGAGCTGGAGGCGCATCGCACCCCCAGTGTGGCAGCTGGCGGGTCAGGCCGCGCGGCTCACGAGGTGCACCGGATGCGACAACGGGGCTTCGCCGACACCGTGCTGGGCGCGAGCGGCTTCGAACACCTCGCGGGCGCAGTCGTGGCAGCAGCCGCAGCAGGAGGCGACCCCGGTCTGGTCCTGAACCAGTTCGAAACATTGCGCCCCACCGCGCACGGCGGTGGTGATGTCACGGTCGGAGACCCGGCGGCAGAGGCAGACGATCATGGTGCGGAACCAGCCCTAGGACAGGATGGACCGCACTGTACATCGAATACGAATACTTCTCAATAAGTTCCGTACAAACACCGAGACGCCCTGGCGGGCGCCCGGGCATCACGTCACGAAGCGTCGCCCATCTGGGTCTGCAGGTAGTTCTGCTCGCCCACCTTGGCCACCAGCTCGATCTCGGTCTCGAGGTGGTCGATGTGCTCCTCGGTGTCGTCGAGGATCTCGGTCAGCAGGGCGCGCGAGACGTAGTCGCGCACGCTGTCGCAGTAGGCGATGGCCTCCTTCAGCAGCACCTGCGAGCCCACTTCCAGCTTCAGGTCGCAGCTCAGGATCTCGATGGCGTTTTCGCCGATCATCAGCTTGCCCAGGTCCTGCAGGTTCGGCAGGCCTTCGAGCATCAGGATGCGGTCCATCAGCTTGTCGGCGTGCTTCATCTCCTCGATCGACTCTTCGTACTCATGCTTGGCCATCTTCTTCAGGCCCCAGTTCTTCAACATGCGGTAGTGCAGGAAGTACTGGTTGATGGCGGTCAGCTCGTTCTTCAGCTGGGCGTTGAGGTATTCGATGACTTTGGCGTCGCCTTGCATGGAGAGTTCCTGGCTGGTTGGTATGGGAGGGATCAACCCCGCATTGTCCGCGGTCAATGCCGAATCACCATGCCCCACACCATTGCCCCCGCAACAACGCTCTGAACGCAAACCGTTCTTGTTCGAATCAGGATTTCAACGCCATTCGCAATGCCGCGCCGACCTGTTCCAGCGCCAGGCGCGCCGCGGTCAGCGCCCCGGCCATGTTGATGAAGCCGTGGGACAGGCCGGCGTATTCCACCAGCGTGGCCTGCACGTCGGCCTCGCAGAGGCGCCCCGCATAGGCCACCGCTTCGTCGCGCAGCACATCGTACCCGCCAACCAGCACCAGCGCCGGCGCTACACCGGCCACCGACGGTGCAGTCAGCGGTGCGCCGCGCCAATCCCACGCGGCACCGGCGGCGCCGGCATAGAGCTGCCAGAAGTGCTCGGTGTCGCGACGCGTCAACACGTAGCCGGTGGCGCAGCGCTCGTAGGAAGGAAAGCCACCCGGCTGCTCGGCCAGCACCGGGTACAGCAGCACCTGGTAGCGCAACGACAGGCCCTGGTCGCGTGCCCACAGCGCCAGGCCGGCGGCGAGATTGCCCCCGGCGCTGTCGCCCACGACCGCGACGCGCGACGGGTCGGCCGTGAGCGCTGCCGCCTGCGCCATGGCCCAAGCCAGCGCGGCGCGGGCGTCGTCCACCGCGGCGGGGAACGGGTGCTCGGGCGCGAGCCGGTAGTCCACCGCGACGATGACCACGTCCGCCTGCTCGCACCAATGGCTCAGCACCTGGTCGTAGCAGGCCACGTCGCCCAGCGCGAAACCGCCGCCGTGCAGGTACAGCACCAGGCCGCGAGGGCCGGCCGGCGCGTCCCGGGGCGTGTACACCCGCAGTGGCAGCGGGCCGCCGGGGCCGTCGATCTGCCGCAGGTCGACCTGCACGTCGGCCGCCTCGCGCAGGTCGGTCGCGGCGAGCAGCTCGCGGTAGAAGGCCCGGCAGGCCGGCACCGGGAGGTCGGCCAGGCCGGGGGCGCCGGACGCCTTGGCAAAGGCCAGCAGATCGCGCAGTTGGGGGTCGAGCATGGAGGATTCTCAGGCGGTGGCAACGGGAGGAGACAGCACCGGCTCACGCGATGAGCCAGGCCGCAGCAGGAAGCGACCGAGCGCGGGCAGCAGCACCAGCGCACCGACCATGTTCCACACAAACATGAACGCCAGCAGGATGCCCATGTCGGCCTGGAACTTGATGGGCGACAAGGCCCAGGTGCCCACCGCGATGGCCAGCGTGATGCCGGTGAGCATCACCACACGGCCGGTGAACTGCAGCGCTTGGTGGTACGCCTGGGCCAGCGTGGCGCCCCGGCGCATCTGCGTGAGCATCACGCTGAGCACGTACAGCGCGTAGTCCACGCCGATGCCCACGCCGAGCGCGATCACCGGCAGCGTGGCGACCTTCACGCCCATGCCGAGCGCCACCATCAGCGCCTCGCACAGCACCGAGGTCAGCACCAGCGGCAGCACCGCCACCACCACCGCGCGCCAGCTGCGAAAAGTGATCCAGCACAGCACCAGCACCGCGCCGTACACCCACAGCAGCATCTCGCGCATCGCCTGTTTGACGACGATGTTGGTGGCCGCGTCGATGCCGGCGCTGCCGGCGGCCAGCATGAACGTGACATCTTGGGACCCCGAGGTCCGGGCTACCCCCGTCCCGCCCCCCGAGGGGTGTCCGGAACCTAGGGGCGGCCCGTCGGTTCCTTGGGGATCGTGGTCGGGCGCGGCGCGGTCCTCGGCGATGAAGGCCTCCACCGCGTCGACCACGCGGGTCAGCGTGGCCGCCTTGTGGTCCTGCAGGTAGACGTACAGCGACAGGAACGAGCAGCCCTGGTTGAAAAGTTCGCGCGGCGCGCGGGTCTGCACGCCGCCCAGCGCGCCCTCGTTGGGCACCAGTTCGTACCACTTCAGGTGGCCCTCGTTGTAGCCCACCGAGCCCCACTTGGAGATGGCCGCCATCGAGTTGGTCGACTCGACGCCGGGCAGCTGTTCGAGCCGCCAGGCGAGCTGGTCCAGCTTGGCCAGCGTGGCGTAGCGGGTGCACTGCTCCTCAGGCGTGCGCACCATCACCGTGAGGATGTCGGTGGAGGCGGCGTAGTGCTGCGTCAGGTAGGCGTTGTCGCGGTTGTAGCGGCTGTCGGCGCGCAGCTCGGGCGCGCCGGGGTCGAGGTCGCCAATCTGCAGCTGCAGGCTCACCGCGTGACCGGCCGCCGCCAGCAGCACCGACACGCCGATCGCCGCCAGCGCCGGGCCGCGCTGCGTGAAGCGGTCCAGCAGCTTCCACAGCCCCATGCGCGCGTCGTGCTGCTGCTCCAGCTTCAGGCTGCGTGCGGCGGCCGTGGGGCTCACGCCCACGTAGCTCAGCAGGATGGGCAGCAGCACCAGGTTCGTGAAGATCAGTACCGCCACGCCGATCGAGGCGATCACCGCCAGGTCCTGGATCACCTGGATCTGGATGATGGCCAGCACCGCGAAGCCGACCGCGTCGCACAGCAGCGCGGTGAGGCCAGCCACGAACAGTCGGCGGAAGGTGTAGCGCGCGGCCACCAGCTTGTGCGTGCCGCGGCCGATGTCCTGCATGATGCCGTTCATCTTCTGCGCGCCGTGGCTCATGCCGATGGCGAAGACGAGGAAGGGCACCAGCACCGAGTACGGGTCGAGCGCGTAGCCCAGCAGTGCGAGCAGGCCGAACTGCCACACCACTGCCACCAGTGAACAGGCTACCACCAGCGCGGTGGAGCGCGCGCAGCGGGTGTAGCCGTACAGCACACCAGCGGTGATCACCAGCGCCAGGCCGAAGAACAGCAGCACCTGGCGCAGCCCGTCGATCAGGTCGCCGGTGACCTTGGCGAAGCCGGTGACGTGCAGCACCACGCCCTGCTGCTCATACTTGGCGCGCAGCGCCTCGATCTGGCGCGACAGCTCGCCATAGTCCAGCGCCTGGCCGGTCTTGGGGTTCTTGTCCAGCAGCGGTACGAAGACGATGCTGGACTTGAAGTCGCCGGCCACCAGCGCGCCGATCTCGCCGGAGCGCTCGATGTTCACGCGCAGCTGCTCCAGGCTGGCGGGCGAACCGTCGTAGCCGTCGGGGATCACGGTGCCGCCTTCCAGGCCCTCCTCGGTGACGGCGACCCAACGCGTGGCCGAGGTCCACAGCGACTTCATGAACGATCGGTCGACACCGGGCAGCAGGAACACTTCGTCGTTGAGCTGCTGCAGGGTCTGCAGGTAGCGTTTGTCGAAGATCGACCCTTGCGGGTTCTCGACGACGATGCGCATCGCGTTGGTCTGCCCGCCCAGGTCGGCCTTGTGGGCGAGGTAGTTCGCGATGTACGGGTGCTTCGTCGGGATGGTCTTCTCGAAGCTGGCGTTCAGGCGCAGGTGCAGCGCCTGCCAGCCCAGCAGCAGCGTGGCCAGCAGGCACAGCGCCATCACCCAGCGGCGGTGGTTGAAGAACAGCCGCTCGGCGCGCGAGCCGGAGCGGGGGTCGAAGTCCGACAGCCGCGCGATGACCGGCTGCTGGTCGGCTTGGGGATCGTGGTTCAAGGAAAGCTCCGGAAATTCAACGCAGCGGCTGCCGTTGCACGCCGCGCAACGTGGCCAGCACCAGCTCGCCCGACGGGGCCTGCACCAGCCCGGCGGCCGGCAGCGGCCGCGCGGCGGCCTGGCGCTCGAACGCGACGCCGTCGCGGCTGAGCAGCAGGTCGCCGTTCTGCGCCAGCAGCGCGACGCGGCCGTCGGCCAGCTCGATGCCGTCGCTCAGCCCGATCGACACACCGACCGCGAGCTTCTGCCAGTGCGCGCCACCATCGGTGCTGCGGAAGACACTGCCGCGCAGCCCGAAGGCGATCAGGCTGCCGTCCTTCGGCGCCAGCAGGCCGAAGAAGCTGCCCTTGTACGGCGAGGCCAGGGGGGCGAAGTGCTCCCCCCCGTCCTGCGACCGCGCGAGGAAGCCCTGCTCGCCGGCAATCGTCACGTCCTGCCCGCTGACCTGCACCGCATAGAGGTGCACGCCCATCGGGTTGGCCAGCCGGGACGTGGCGGGGCGCCACGAGCGCCCGCCGTCCTCGGTGCGGAAGAGCAGGCCGTAAGCGCCCACCGCCCAGCCGTGCTGCGCATCGCGGAAGGCCAGGTCGAAGAAGGGCTTGTCGGGCCCTTCCTCGGCGTAGCGGCGGGCGCGCTGCAGCGCGGCTTCGTCGCCCCCCGCGCGGGCCTCCTCCACCAGCGCGGTGGCGGCCTGAAGGCCGTCGAACTGCTTGGTCCAGCTCTGGCCGCCGTCGTCGCTGCGCAGGATCACGCCGAGGTGGCCGGCCGCCCAGCCGGTCTTCACGTCGACGAAGCGCACCGTGGTGAGCGTGGCCTGCACCGGCACGCGGGCCTGCTGCCAACGCTGGCCGCCGTCGTCCGACCACAGCACCGTGCCGCGCTCGCCCACCGCCACCAGGCGCGGCCCCGCCGACGTCACCGCCAGCATCGCCGCCCCCAGGGCCTTGGGCGACACCAGCGCGGGCGTGGTCAGCACCCGCGGGACGCCGGCGCGTGCGACACCGAGCCCCGCCACGGCCAGCGCGGCCGTGCACAGCACCGCGCGGCGCGAAGGCCGACCGGTCATCGCGCGCCCTCGGCCGCCAGCGTCTCGGGCTGGAAGAACGACGACGGGATCGACGGCAGCTGCTTGTAGTACACGGGCAGCTCGTTGGGCGCCATGTTCAGGTAGTACGAGCCGGTCTGCAGCTCGTAGCCGCCCCACAGCATGTTGCCCAGCACCGCGGGCACGTCGGCGTTGAACGTGGCCAGCGTGAAGTTGGTGCGCCACAGCTCGCCCTTGGCGTCCCAGCCATCGAGCAGCACGATCTGCCAGGTGTCCTCGTCGAGGTAGTAGCGGCGCTTGGGGACCACGTGGCGCTGGCCGGGCTTCAGCGTGGCCTCGATCTCCCACACACGGTGCAGCTCCCAGCGCACCTTGTCGGGGTTCAGGTGGTGCGGGCTCACCAGTTCGTCGACCTTCACCGCGGCCGCCGCGGTGTTGTTGTACGGGATGTACATCTCCTTCTTGCCGACCATCTTCAGCTCGTACTTGTCGATCGGGCCGAACAGCATGAAGGCCTCGTCGAACAGGCCGATGCCCGAGGTCACCGAGTCGGGCGTGTCGTACGCCACCGACGGCGCCTTGCGCACGCGGCGCTGGCCCACCAGGTACTGCCACAGGTTGCGCGGCTGCTTCGAGTTGATCGACTCGTGCACCAGGATCGCCTCGCCGGCCTTGTAGCCCGGTCCGGTGGCGAGGAACTTGCCGTAGACGTAGTAGCCATCGAACTTGTCGAGCGACTGCTCGGGCTGGTAGTAGCGGTTGTCCCAGGTCTGGTTGCCGGCCGAGGCCAGGCCGCGGCGGCCGTCTGGCGTGACCATGAAGACCCGCACCTGCGACGTCATCGACGTGCCCACCCAGGCCAGCCGGTGGTTCCAGATGGCCTCGTACGGGTTCTTCGTGACCGGGAACGGGATGCCGCCGATCGCGCCCTCGACACCGTAGCCGTCGTCGACCAGCTTGGCGCGCGTGGCGTTCTTCGCGGTATTGTCGTAGACCCATTGCGGCGCCACGCCGGTGCGGTGGGTCGGGTACACCTCGAGCTTGAACGACGGGTACTTCTTCATCAGCGCCTGCGTGCCCGCGGTGAGCTTGTCGGCGTACTGGGCCAGGTTGGCCGCACTGATCGTCAGCACCGGCTTCTCGCCGGGCCACGGGTTCGGGCGCGGGTCGCCGCTCCTGTAACCCGCGGGCAGTTTGGGGAAGCTGCCGTCCCACGCCGGGATGGTGCCTTCCTTGTTGCCGGCCCGTTCGCCGCCCAGCGGCGTCAGCGTGGTCTTGAGCTTCGCGGCCTCGTCGGCCGGCACGGCGGCCTGCGCGCCCGTGGCGCCGGCGAGCAGCGCTGCCAGCACGGCAGCATGCAATGCGGTGTGCTTCATGGTGTGTCTCTCGTCTTGGATCAGAAGGTGCGCTGCAGGCTCAGCGAGACGTAGTCGCGGTCCTTCAGCGTCTGGCCGAAGGTGAGCTGGCGGCCAGTGGCGGTGGCTTCGGTGAAGGTGGCCGCGCGGCCCATGAAGTGGGTGACGTTGATCTGGCCGGTCCAGACGTTGTCGTACCGGGCCTGCAGGCCGATGCTGAGGTCGCCGCCATAGGCCTGGCCGCCGGCGAAGTTGGCCACCGCGGAGGAGCGGCCCTTGAAGTTGTAGCCCAGGCTGATGGGCACGGTCAGGTCCAGCGACGGCATCACCTGGAAGTAGGTCGGCGCGAACAGCGTGCGCAGCGCATAGGCGTCGCGCGTGGTGTTCGGGTCGACGGTGCCGCCGGTGGCCACGCCGCCCGGCGCACCGGTGACCGACAGCGTGCGGTTCCACGCCAGCTCGGTGAGCCACGCGCCGCCGCCCCACAGCGCGGTGGGCTGCAGCACGTAGATGCTGGAGAGGTTGGCGTGCGCGGTCTTGCCGGTGGCGTAGCACTTGGTGGCGCCGGTGTTGCCGCAGGTCTGGCCGACCGTGATGGCCGGGTCGACGTTCAGCGTGGCGTTGGTGCGGATCGACGCCTCGGCCGCCCAGTTCAGCTGGCCCACCGACGACGTGACACTGGCGCCGAAGGTGTTGGTGCCCTGCCCCCACACCGTGTTGACGCGGTCGTCGAGCACGTTGAACACCGGCAGCGCGGGCGTCTTGTCGTGGAAGCGCGCGGCGTAGAAGCCGAACTCGTACGCGCTGCCCACCGGCGCCCACTTGAGCTGCAGGCCGCCCTGGCCGTTGTTCTTCGGCTTGATGTCGTAGGCGCTGTCGTGGCGCAGCAGGTGAAAGTTGGCCAGCGGGCCGAACGGCGTGCCGGTGAGGTCGAGGTAGGTCACCTCGGTGCCGATGTACTCCTGGTTCGAGAAGTAGCTGCCTGCGCCCGGGATGCGGCTGGGCCGCCACTTGAACTGGTAGTAGCCGCCGACCGACAGGCCCGGTTGCAGCTGCACCTGCGTGGAGATCTGCTCCACCGGCAGCAGCACCTCCTTGAACTGCCAGCCCGGCACCGAGACGATCTTGGCCACGTCCACGGGCCCCTGCGCGTTGGCGATGCCGTTCTGGCCGAAGAACAGGCTCTCGCCGTACTGCAGCGTGTGCTTGCCCAGTCGCAGCGTGCCCGAGACGCCGCCGCCGAGGTCGCCCTTCACGAACGCGAAGGCATCGAGCAGCTGCGCGTCGGCGCCATGCTGGCGGCGCGTGAAACCGTTGAACTCGTTGGCGGGGCGGCCCGGATAGTTGTTGACGACGTTGGCGGCGTTGTTGTCGTTGCTTCGGCGGTAAACGTCGTCGTAGAAGCCGGTCCCGGACACGCGCACGCCGCCCCAGGTGCTGGAAACGTCGAACTCGCCGAGCAGGTCGAAGCGGTTCGAGACGAGCCCCTTGTGGAAGTTGTTGTCGCCGTCGTTCTCGTTGAAGGTGCCGGGGTCGCTGGGCGTGCCGGTGAGCGGCGACTGCGCGTTCTTCAGGCGCACGCCGGCGCTGTACTTGGCGGTGAAGTCGAGGCGGATGCGGGTGTCGGGATCACCGCTGTCGAGGTCGAAGGCATGGGCGGCCGGCAGCGCGCAGGCTGCCGCCACCGCCAGTGCGGTACGGCGGAAGGTCATCGTTGTCTCCTGGGGTTGGGCCCCTCGCGGGGGCTCTCTCTTGCTGGGGGAAAGGTGCGGTCAGACGTACGTTGAAGCAAGGCCGCCGTCGACCGGCACGTTCACGCCGCTGACCCAGCGGGCTGCGTCGGAACACAGGAACGCGATCACCGGCGCGACCTCGTCGGCCAGGGCCGGGCGCTTCATGCGATGGCCGTCCTTGGCCACCCGCTCGGCGCCCAGCATCGCAACGAAGTCACTGAGGATCGGCGTCATCACCGGGCCCGGGGCGACGCAGTTCATCCGCACCGAGCGTTCGAGGAAGAGTTTCTGCGACTGGGTCAGCGTCCAGACGATCAGCGCCTCCTTGAAGTACTGGTAGCAGGTGTCCTGCGGCACCGGATGGCGCGCCAGCCAGGCCAGGCCGGCCTCGAAGCCCGGGGTCGCGGCCAGGGCCTTGTGGGCCTCGAGCCGCTGCGGCCACTCGGCGCCGAGGATCGACGCCACGTTGACCACCGAGCCGCCGGCCGGGATGCGCTCGAGCAGCCGCAGCGTCAGGTGGCGCAGGCCCAGGTAGTTCACCCGGCCGACCAGCCCGGCCTCCGCGGTGCCCGGCACGCCGGCCACGTTGCACAGGTGATCGACTCGCGCCGGCAGCTGCTTCACGACCTCGTCGATCGCGACTTCCTCGGACAGGTCACCCTGCACGAAGCCGTCCATCGACAGCGCCGGCGGCGTGCGGTCCACGCCGATGACGCGGGCGCCCTGCTGGCGCAGCAGGCGCACCGTCTCGGCCCCGATGCCGGAGCTGCAGCCCGTGACGACCAAGGTCTTGTTGTCGAAACGCATGGTTCTCCTCTCTGTTGGTTCGATGTCGGGGTTCGATCTCGGTTGAATTCAGAACGGGTAGGCCGGCGGCGTGTCCTTCACGGTGATCCACCGCCACGTCGAGAAGGCCTCCCAGTCGGCGCTGCCGCCATGGGTGTTGCCGTTGCCGGCGATGCCGGGGCCACCGAACGGGTTGATGGCGTCGTCGTTCACCGTCTGGTCGTTGACGTGCACCATGCCGGCGGGCAGGCGGTCGGCGATCGCCATCGCGCGGCCGACCGACTTCGAGATCACCCCGGCGGCCAGGCCGCCCGGGTGGTCGCTGGCCAGCGCCACGGCCTCCTGGTCGTCGGCGAAGGTCACCAGGTTGACCACCGGGCCGAAGGTCTCGTGGTCGTAGGTCGGCATGCCGGGCCGTACGCCGGCCAGCACGGTAGGCCGGTAGAACAGGCCATCGTAGGTGCCGCCAGCCAGCAGCCGCGCACCGGCGGCCACGCTGCCCTGCACCGCCGCATGCACGCGGTCGCGCTGGCGAGCGTCGATCAGCGGGCCGAGCGCCACCTGGCCGGTCGCGCCGTTGCCCACCGGCAGTTGCCGCGCCTTGGCCACCAGCCGCTCGGTCAGCGCCTCGGCGATGCCGGCCTGCACCAGGATGCGGTTCGATTCCATGCAGATCTGGCCCTGGTGCAGCCAGGCGCCCCAGGCCACGTTGCTGGCGGCGAGGTCAAGGTCGGCGTCGTCGAGCACGATCAACGGGTTGATGCCGCCCAGTTCCAGCGACACCTTCTTCAGCCCCTCGCCGGCCAGCGCGCCGATGCGCCGGCCCACGCCGGCCGAGCCGGTGAACGAGACCATCGGCACGTTCGGGTCGGTCACCAGTGCCTCGCCCACCTGGGCGCCGCCGGGCAGCACGTGCAGCACGCCGGCCGGCAGCCCGGCAGCCTCGAACACCTTCGCCAGCATCAGCCCGCCGCTCACCGGGGTGCGCGCATCGGGCTTGACCACCACCGCGTTGCCGGCGGCCAGCGCCGGGGCCACCACGCGCAACGTCAGCACCAGCGGAAAGTTGAACGGCGAGATCACGCCGACCACGCCGAACGGCACCCGCCGCGCGATGCTCAGGCGCCCCGGCACGCTGGGCAGCACCTGGCCCTGCGGCTGCATCACCATCGCGCCGGCGTGGCGGCAGAACTCGATCGCCTCGCGCACCTCGTGGTGGCCCTTCGCGAGGATGGCGCCGGACTCGCGGGTGACGTACAGCGCCAGTTCGTCGAAGTGGCGTTCGAACAGCGCGGCGGCGCGGTGGAACACCTCGGCGCGCTGGCGCGGCGGCAGCGCGGCCCAGCCGGGCTGCGCGGCCTTGGCGCGCTGGGCGGCCGGGGCGATGTCGGCCGCGCTGGCCGCGCCCACCTTGGCCAGCCGCTCGCCGGTGGCCGGCTCGATCACGTGCAGTGCACCGCCGTGCCCGATCTTCCAGCCGTCGCTGTAGACGCAGCCTTGCTGCAGCATCGGCTCGAGGAAGGCGCTGGCCTCGTTGGCTCCCATGGGTGTCTCCGTCGATGAAATCTGAGTGGGCATGGCCTCGTTTTCGCAATGGATGTGCCCAGGTCCGCGCGCCGGCATGCCAACCCCCGGTGGGCAGCCCCGTTCCGGCCCCCTTCTCCAGAGAGGGCGCTCGGGACATACCCGGATGCCGCCGAAGCGCTTCTGCGCCACCCTCCCCGGGCCTCCGCACCTTTCTCAATTCATCAATTCCTCGACGAACAGCTGCCCGCCGCTTGATCTGATGAGCAATCCGAAACCCGACCCCCGCATCTCGCTGGCCGAGGTCTCGCGCCAGACCGGCGCGATGCTCCGCCGCGGCGACAGCGCGCACTACCAGGGCCAGGCGTCGCCGTCGCTGGCCGACTTGACCGAGTGCCTGTTCTTCTCGCCCGGCGACGGCCGCATCTGGCTGAACGACCAGCGCATGCTGCTGGTCCACAGCTCGTCGATGGGCCACCTGCGGCGCGAGCTGATCAGCCTGGTGGGGCTGGAGCGCGCCCGCGGGCTGCTGACCCGCGCCGGCTACGTCTCCGGCGCGCGCGACGCGAAGCTGGTGCGCGAGCGCTGGCCCGACAGCCCGGCGTCCGAGGTCTTCATGGCCGGCACGCAGCTGCATTCGCTCGAAGGCGTGGTCAAGGTGACGCCGCAGAGCTTCGACTTCGACATCGATCGCGGCACCTACGAGGGCGAGTTCCTTTGGGAACATTCGAGCGAGGACGACGAGCACATCCACGCCTTCGGCCTGACCACCGAGCCGGCCTGCTGGATGCAGGTGGGTTACGCGATGGGCTACGTGACCACGCTGTTCGGCCGGCTGGTGGTGTTCCGCGAGATCGAGTGCCGCGCCACCGGCGCCTCGGTGTGCCGGGTGGTCGGCCGCCATGCCGAGGCCTGGGGCGACGTCAGCGAAGACCTGCGCTACATCCAGGCGCAGGACTTCCAGGCGCTGGCCGCCGAGGCGCGGCAGCAGGAGCCGGCCCAGCCGCTCGCCGCAGCGCCGCCTGCCGCGCCTGTGCCCGACCGCCACGCGCTGGTCGGCGCCTCGTCGGCCTACAACGCCGCCAGCCACCAGATCCGCCGGGTCGCGCCCACGCGCGCCACGGTGCTGTTCACCGGCGAGTCCGGCGTCGGCAAGGAGGCCTTCGCGCGCATGCTGCACAACATCAGCCCGCGGGCGAAGGCGCCCTTCGTCGCGGTGAACTGCGCGGCGATCCCAGAGACGCTGATCGAGAGCGAGCTGTTCGGCGTCGAGCGCGGTGCGTTCACCGGCGCCACGCATTCGCGCCCCGGCCGCTTCGAGCGCGCGCACGGCGGCACGCTGTTCCTCGACGAAATCGGCACGCTGAGCCTGCCCAGCCAGGGCAAGCTGCTGCGCGCGCTGCAGGAGGGCGAGATCGAGCGCGTGGGCGGCACGCAGACGCTGACGCTGGATGTGCGCGTGGTCGCGGCCACCAACGTCGACCTCGCGGCCGAGGCCCGGGCCGGGCGTTTTCGCGAAGACCTGTTCTACCGCCTCAACGTCTACCCCATTCACCTGCCGCCGCTGCGCGAGCGGCGCGAGGACATCCCGCTGCTGATGAGCCATTTCCTGCAGCGCGACAACGCCCGCCACGGCCGCCGCATCACCGGCTTCACGCCGCGTGCGGTGCGGGCGTTCCTGCGCTACCCGTTCCCCGGCAACATCCGTGAGCTGCAGAACCTGGTCGAGCGCGGCGTGATCGCCGCCGAGGACGACGCCGCGATCGACGTGCCGCACATGTTCCGCCGCGAGCAGCTGACCGACGACCTGTTGTACGCCCTCGGCGCCGACGGCGCGCTGCATGCACGAAGCGGCGATGCGGTGGCGAGCCTGTACGACCACGTCGCCCACGGCCTCGGCACGGGCGACGGCACGCTCGACCTCGCGCAGGTCGAGCGCCGGCTGATGGACGAGGCGGTGCAGCGCGCCGGCGGCAACCTTTCGGCCGCGGCCCGCGCGCTCGGCCTGACCCGCGCTCAGCTGGCGTACCGGCTCAAGGCCGGCACCGAACCGCACTCCTAGAATCTCCTTCCCCGCGTTCCACCTTCGCCCCGGCTTCCCGATGCCCCTGCCCTTCGCTCCTGCCTCCGCGCTCGACGCGCTGACGTCGACCGGTTACGCACGGCTCTCCCCCGCCGACCTCGCCGGGCTGGCGCACCAGCCCCTGGGCGCATTGCAGGCGCTGCAGCCCGCATGGGACGACCTGCCGCCCGACGCGCACCTGAAGGACGGCGGGCGCTACCGCCGCCGCCGCCACGGCAGCCTGGTGTGGGACGCACAGCAGGGCGTGCAGCCGGTGCCGCACCGTGCGCACTGGCAGCCCACCTCGTACAACGCGCTGCACGGCGGCATGCTGCGCTGGTTCGAACCGCTGCAGCCGGCGCTGGCCGACGCAGGGGGCTTTCTGGCACTGATCGACGGGCTGGCCGCGCTGTTCACGCAGGCCGTGCAGGCACGCCCCGCCCCGGCCGGCGAACCGGCGTTCGACGGCCGCTGGTTCATCGAGGCACACGCCTTCCGCATCGACACCGAGGGCGGCCTCGGCCGGCCGACGCCCGAGGGCGCGCACCGCGACGGCGTGACCTACGTGGCGGTGCTGCTGGTGGACCGCCAGGGCATCGTCGGCGCCGAGACGCGGGTGTTCGAGGCCGATGGCCCGCAGGGCGTGCGCTTCACGCTGACCGAGCCGTGGAGCGCACTGCTGCTCGACGACGCCCGCGTGATCCACGAGAGCACGCCGATCCAGCCCGCGGTGCCGGACACGCTGGGCCACCGCGACACCCTGGTGCTGACCTTCCGCGCGCAGGGCTTCCAGGACCCGCCGGCGTGACCGGCTACCTGCCCCGGCGCCAGCGGCAGACCACCGCGCTGCCGGTGCGTGGCCTCGACTACGCGCTGCACCGCTGGGACGGCACGTCGGAGGGGGCCCCGCTGCTGGTGATGCTGCACGGCTGGATGGACGTCGGCGCGTCGTTCCAGTTCCTCGTCGACGCGCTGCCCGCCCATCGCACCGTCGTCGCGCCGGACTGGCGCGGCTTCGGCGGCAGCCTGGGCAGCGCGCCGGTCGATGCGTTCTGGTTCCCCGACTACCTCGGCGACCTCGACGCGCTGCTGCGCATGCTGTCGCCCGACCGGCCGGTGGACCTGCTCGGCCACAGCATGGGCGCCAACGTGGCGATGGTCTACGCCGGGGTGCGGCCCGACCGGGTGCGGCGGCTGGTCGCGCTCGAGGGCTTCGGCATGCCGCCCACCACGCCGGCGCAGGCGCCCGGCCGCTACGCACGCTGGCTCGACGAACTGGCCGCGCCGGTGCCCTGGAAGTCCTACGAGAGCCTCGACGCCGTGGCCGAGCGGCTGCGCCGCACCAACCCGCGGTTGCGCGAGGACCGCGCGCAGTGGCTGGCCGCCGCCTGGGCCGCGCCGGGCGACGACGGCCGCTGGCACCTGCAGGCCGACGCGGCGCACCGCCGCGTCAACCCGGTGCTCTACCGCGCCGAGGAAGCCGACGCCTGCTGGCGTGCGATCACCGCGCCGACGCTGTGGGTCGAAGGCGCGCAGACCGAGGTGCTGCGCGGCCACGGGCCCGACGCGCGCAGCCGATTCGACGCCCGGCTCGCGCTGGTGCCCGACCTGCGCCGCGCCGTGCTCGACGACTGCGGCCACATGCTGCACCACGACCAGCCGGAGGCGCTGGCCGCGCTGATCGCCGACTTCCTGACCTGACCTGGCCTGTGGGCCGGGCCCGGGGCGTGCCCCACCCCATGCGAGAATCCTGGGCATGGACATCGAACAAATCAACGCGATCGGCACGCTGCTGTCCGATCTGCAAGCGCGTACCGACGCGCTGAGGGGGTATCTTTGACTACGAACAGAAGTCACTGCGCCTGACCGAAGTCAACGCCGTTCTCGAGAACCCGGACGTCTGGAACGACCCCAAGCGCGCCCAGGAGCTGGGCAAGGAAAAGCGCACCCTCGAGACCGTGGTCGCCACCATCGACCACCTGAACAGCCAGCTGAGCGACAACCTCGAACTCTTCGAGATGGTCAAGGCCGAAAGCGACATCGAGTCGCTGCAGGCCATCGAAGCGGACGCCGCCGCGCTGCGCGAGACCGTCGAGAAGCTCGAGTTCCGCCGCATGTTCAGCAACCCGGCCGATCCGTCGAACTGCTTCATCGACATCCAGGCCGGCGCCGGCGGCACCGAGGCCTGCGACTGGGCCGGCATGCTGCTGCGCCAGTACCTGAAGTACTGCGAACGCAAGGGCTTCACCGCCACGCTGGAAGACGAGACGCCGGGCGACGTGGCCGGCATCAAGAGCGCCACCATCAAGGTGGAAGGCGACTACGCCTTCGGCCACCTGCGCACCGAGACCGGCGTGCACCGCCTGGTGCGCAAGAGCCCGTTCGACTCGTCGGGCGGCCGCCACACCAGCTTCGCGAGCCTGTTCGTCTACCCCGAGGTGGACGACTCGATCGAGATCGACATCAACCCGTCGGACGTGCGCACCGACACCTTCCGGGCCTCCGGCGCGGGTGGCCAGCACATCAACAAGACCGACTCGGCGGTGCGGCTCACGCACATCCCCACCGGCATCGTCGTGCAGTGCCAGGACGGCCGCAGCCAGCACAGCAACCGCGACGTCGCCTGGAAGCGACTGCGCTCGCGCCTGTACGACTTCGAGATGCGCAAGCGCCAGGAAGCGCAGCAGAAGCTCGAGGAAGGCAAGACCGACGTGGGCTGGGGCCACCAGATCCGCAGCTACGTGCTGGACAACAGCCGCATCAAGGACCTGCGCACCAACGTCGAAGTGAGCGCCACGCAGAAGGTGCTCGACGGCGACCTCGACGCCTTCATCGAAGCCAGCCTGAAGTCCGGCCTGTAACCGGTCTTCAGAGGCCGTTCCCTCCCACGGAGACATTCATGCGCGAAGGCACACCCACGCTCGTGCGGCGTGAAGACTACGCCCAGCCCACCCACTGGATCCGCACCGTCGACCTCACCTTCGAGCTCGAGGCCCACAAGACGCTGGTGATCAACCGGATGCAGCTCGAGCCCAACGCCGCGCAACCCGGCGCGGCGCTGCGGCTGGATGGCGAGGACATCACGCTGACGCGGGTGCTGGTCAACGGCGAGAGCATCTCGTTCCGCACCGAGGAAGGCCAGCTGGTGCTGGAGAACCTGCCGAACGAGCCGTTCGCGCTGGAGATCCGCAACACCTGCCACCCGGCGAAGAACACGCAGCTGTCGGGCCTGTACACCAGCAGCGGCGGCTTCTTCACGCAGTGCGAGGCACAAGGCTTTCGCCGCATCACGTACTTCCTCGACCGCCCGGACGTGATGGCCACCTACCGCGTGACGCTGCGCGCGGACCGGAAGGCCTACCCGGTGCTGCTGTCCAACGGCAACCTGGTGGAGCAAGGCGCGCTCGAGAACGGCCGCCACTTCGCCGTGTGGCAGGACCCGCACCCGAAGCCCTGCTACCTGTTCGCGCTGGTGGCTGCCGACCTGGTGAGCCGCGAGCAGCGCATCCGCAGCCGCTCCGGCAAGGACCACCTGCTGCAGGTGTACGTGCGCGCCGGCGACCTCGACAAGACCGAACACGCGATGAACTCGCTGATCGCCTCGGTCGCGTGGGACGAGGCGCGCTTCGGCCTCAGCCTCGATCTCGAGCGCTTCATGATCGTCGCGGTGAGCGACTTCAACATGGGCGCGATGGAGAACAAGGGCCTGAACATCTTCAACACGAAGTTCGTTCTGGCCAACCCGGCCACCGCCACCGACCTCGACTTCGCCAACGTCGAGAGCGTGGTCGGCCACGAGTACTTCCACAACTGGACCGGCAACCGCGTGACCTGCCGCGACTGGTTCCAGCTGAGCCTGAAGGAAGGCCTGACGGTCTACCGCGACCAGGAGTTCAGCCAGGACCTGGCCGGCGACGCCAGCGCCCGTGCGGTCAAGCGCATCGAGGACGTGCGGCAACTGCGCCAGGCCCAGTTCCCCGAGGACGCCGGCCCGATGGCGCACCCGGTGCGCCCGGACAGCTACCAGGCCATCGACAACTTCTACACCACCACCGTCTACGAGAAGGGCGCGGAGGTGGTGCGCATGATGGCCACGCTGGTGGGCCGCGACGGCTTTGCCAAGGGCATGGCGCTGTACTTCCAGCGCCACGACGGCCAGGCCGTGACCTGCGACGACTTCGCGCAGGCCATTGCCGACGCCAACCCCGGCAGCGCCCTGACCACACGGCTCGACCTGTTCAAGCGCTGGTACGCCCAGGCCGGCACGCCGCGCGTCGGCGCCAGCGGCCGGTACGACGCCGAGGCGCGCACGTACACGCTGTCGCTGGCGCAGAGCTGCCCGTCCACCCCGGGGCAGCCGGAGAAGCACCCGATGGTCATCCCTGTGGCGTTCGCGCTGATCGGGCCCGACGGTGCCGCCCTGCCGCTGCAGCTGGAAGGCGATGCCGGTGTCGGCGGCACCGAGACCGTGCTGGTGCTCGACCGGCCGGAGCAGCGCTTCGTGTTCACGAACGTCGCCGCGGAGCCGGTGCCCTCGCTGTTGCGCGGCTTCTCGGCCCCGGTGATCCTGCAATGGGCCGCCAGCGACGAGGCCCTGCTGCTGCAGCTCGCCCATGACACCGACGCGTTCAACCGCTGGGAGGCCGCCCAGCGGCTGATGCTGGACCGGCTGCTGCAGGCCATCCGCCACGAAGCGCCGTTGCAGCTGGACCGCCCGCTGGTCGACGCCCTGCGCGCGGTGCTGGTGCACCCGGCGCTGGACGCCGCCTTCAAGGAACTGGTGCTGACCTGGCCGAGCGAAGGGTATGTGGGCGAACGCCTGGCCGCACAGGGCCTGGCGGTCGACCCGCAACGCGTGCACGCCGTGCGCGAGGCCGCCCGCCTGCAGCTGGCGCAGGCGCTGCGCGACGACTGGGCCGCCACCTTCGAGGCCCATGCCCACACCGGTGCCTACCGGCCCGATGCGCAGAGCAGCGGCCGTCGGGGTCTGGCGAACCTGGCGCTGTCGCAGCTGGTGCTCGAGGCCACGCAGCGCGGCGACGACGTCTGGCCCGGCCGCGCCTACCAGCGCTTCAAGGATGCCGGCAACATGACCGACCGCCTCGGGGCGCTGGCCGCGCTGGTGCATGCCAACGCCGCACTGGCCGAGCCGGCGCTGGAGCGTTTCCATGCGCTGTTCCGCGACGAGGCGCTGGTGATCGACAAGTGGTTCTCGCTGCAGGCCGGCGCGCCCGAGCACGGCGGCCGCGTGTTCGCCCGCATCAAGGCCCTGGTGCAGCACCCGGACTTCTCGCTGAAGAATCCCAACCGCGCGCGCAGCCTGCTGATGGTGCTGGCGCAGAACCCGTCGGTGTTCCACCGTGCCGACGCCGCGGGCTACGTGTTCTGGTCGGAGAAGGTGGTCGAGATCGACGCGATCAACCCGCAGCTCGCCGCCCGCCTGGCGCGCGCGCTGGACCGCTGGCGCGTCCTTGCCGAGCCGTTCCGCAGCGCCGCCCACGAGGCGCTGCAACGGGTCGCCGCCAAGCCCGACCTGTCGCCGGACACGCGCGAGATCGTCAGCCGCGCGCTGGCCGACTGAACCCGATTCAACATCCCGAGGGACCCGCATGAGCAAACGCATCAGCCTGACCCAGTACCTGGTCGAACAACAACGTGACCACGGCCTGATCCCCGGCCAACTGCGCCTGCTGATCGAGGTGGTGGCCCGCGCCTGCAAGCGCATCGCCATCTCGGTCAACAAGGGCGCGCTGGGCGAGGTGCTCGGCTCGGCCGACACCGAGAACGTGCAGGGCGAAGTCCAGAAGAAGCTGGACGTGATCAGCAACGAGGTGCTGATCGAGGCCAACGAATGGGGCGGCCACCTGGCCGCGATGGCGTCGGAGGAAATGGACTCCATCCACGTCGTGCCGAACCGCTACCCGCAGGGTGAATACCTGCTGCTGTTCGATCCGCTCGACGGCTCGAGCAACATCGATGTCAACGTCAGCATCGGCACCATCTTCTCGGTGCTGCGCAAGGTCGAACACCACCCCGGCGTCAGCGAGGGCGACTTCCTGCAGCCGGGCCGCCAGCAGGCCGCCGCCGGCTACTGCGTCTACGGCCCGCAGACCACGCTGGTGCTCACCGTGGGCAACGGCGTCGCGATGTTCACGCTCGACCGCGAACAGGGCTCGTGGGTGCTGACGGAAGAGAACGTCCGCATCCCGGAGGACACCAAGGAGTTCGCGATCAACATGTCGAACATGCGCCACTGGGACGCCCCGGTGAAGCAGTACATCGACGAGTGCCTGGCCGGCAAGGAAGGCCCGCGCGGCAAGGACTTCAACATGCGCTGGATCGCCAGCATGGTGGCCGACGTGCACCGCATCATGAGCCGCGGCGGCATCTTCATGTACCCGTGGGACAAGCGCGAGCCGGAGAAGCCCGGCAAGCTGCGCCTGATGTACGAGGCCAACCCGATGGCCTTCCTGATCGAGCAGGCCGGCGGCCTGGCCACCAACGGCCGGCAGCGCATCATGGACATCGCGCCGTCGAAGCTGCACGAGCGCGTCGCGGTGGTGCTGGGCTCGAAGAACGAAGTCCAGCGCGTGACCGACTACCACCTGCAGGCCGGAGAGGGCGCCCGCTGAGCGCCCGGGGGCGGCGCGGCGTGAACAACGCCGGCGAGGCCCCGCACATCCGGTGATCGGCGCGGCATGGCGCGGCTACGCTTCAGCGAGGGCCCGCCACGCCACCATGCAGACCGCCGCCGTCACCGAACCCGATCCCGACACCCCCGCCGCCGAGGCCGCACCCGCGCCAAGCGGCGGCCTGTCGCTGGCCGACCTGATCGGCCAGGCCGACGCGTTGACGGCCGAGGGCCGCATCGACCGGGCGATCGCGATCTACCGGCTCGCGCTGCGGCTGTCGCCCGGCACGCTGGGCCTGCACTTCAACCTGGCGCTGGCGCTGCTGCGCCATGAACACCCGCAGCAGGCGATCCACCACTTCGACGTGCTGCTGAACGCGCCGGACCAACCGGACTGGCTGCGCCTGCGCGCCCGGCAGGGCCTCGCCGTCGCGCTCGAACAGGCCGGCAACATCGCCGCCGCGGCCGCCGAATACCGGCGCCTGCTCGAAGCCGAACCGAACAACTTCGCGGTGCTGCGCCAGCTCGGCACGCTGTACCGCGACCTCGGCCTGCCCGAGCGGGCGCTCGATGCGTTCGAACGTTGCCATGCGCTGTGGCCAGCGCACGTGGGCATCGCGCTCGAACGCCTGCGGCTGCGGCTCGTGCTCGCCGACTGGTCGGCCGTGCCCGATGCAGCGGCCACCGCGGCACTGGGCAAGGCCTGCCTGCAGCCGCCCCAGGGCGTCGAAGCGCCGGCACCCCACGTCTTCCTGCAACTGCCGGCGGTGCTGCGCACCAGCATCCTCTGCGAGCTCGGACGCGCGCACGCCCACGCGATCGAGCAGGCCAACGGCCTACCCAAGGGCGGCGCGCAGCCGCCGCAGCCCCGCAGCCGCGAAGGCCGCCGGCTGCACATCGCCTATGTGGTGCACGACATCGTCGGCCCCGCCACCGCCTGGCTGCGCGAACTGCTGCAGGCGCACGACCGTGAGCGCTACCAGGTGTCGCTCTACCGCTGGGGCGCCGATCCGGACGGCACCGCCCGCGACCTCTCCGAGGGCCTGGCCGAACAGCTGGTCGACGTGCACGGCTGGAGCGACGCCGCGATCGCCGCCCGCCTGCGCGAAGACGGCGTCGACGTGCTGCTCGATCCGGGCAACCCCACGGCGCACAGCCGGCCGGGCCTGTTCGCACGCCGTCCGGTACCGCTGCAGCTGGCCTGGCTCGGCGATCCGCTGCTGGCGGCCTCGGGCTGGTTCGATGCGCTGGTCGCCGATGCGCATCAGCTGCGCGACGAACCCAGTCCCTGGCCGTCGCCGGTGCTCACGCTGCCCGGCTGCGCGCGCCTGCTGGCGACCCGCCATGCGCTCGAAGCCCGTCCGCGCCCCACCCGCCAGGACCTCGGACTGCCGCTGCGCGCACCGGTGCTCGCCTGCTTCGCACCGGCGGCCGCGCTGTCGGCCGCACTGTTCGGCATCTGGGTGCGCCAGATCGCGCCGGTGCGCGGTGCCGTGCTGTGGCTCGGCCCTCACCCCAAGGCCCTGCGCAGGCGCCTCGCCGACCTGGCGCAGGCCCAGGGCCTGCCGCCACAACGGCTGCGCTTCCTGGACGCTTCGGCCCACCGCGACGACGCCCTCCTGCTCGCCGACCTGGTGCTCGACACCGGCCGCGACGAGGGGGCGGCCACGCTGCACGAAGCGCTCGCCAACGCCGTGCCCGCGCTCACCCTCACGGGCCCCACGGCGCTGCTGCGCATCGGCGACAGCCTGCTGCGCGCCACCGCCTGCAGCAGCCTCATCGCCGAAGACCACCCCGGCTACGAGACCCGCCTGGCCCACCTGTTGCGCCACCCACGCGAACTGATGGCCTGCCGCGACCGCCTGCGCCGCCAGCGCGAAGGTCACGGCGCCGCCCTCGCCCAGCCGGCGGTCCACCAGCCCGGCGCACTCGCCACCGCGCTCCAGGCCCGACTCGAGGCGCTGTGGCCAACCAACGAATAAATCGCGCGAAACACTGGCCATCCCAAAAGGAGTGCTGCTATCATCGTGGGCTCGCGAGCCGGCATAGCTCAGTTGGTAGAGCAGCGCATTCGTAATGCGAAGGTCGGGGGTTCGACTCCTCTTGCCGGCACCAGGAATATCAGGGACTTAGCTTCGAAAGAAGCTAGGTCCTTTGTTCTTTGTGAGTGTCATGTAAGCGCTGGTGTAAGCAGATTTGCGCTGATGCGCGATCGGCACCGCTTGATGTAAGTCCAGCCCGTCAGTCGACCCCAGGGTCTGCATTGGTCCCTCTCTGCCTGAAAAGCCTTGACGCGCAAAGACGGTGCGTGGGCGGCCGACGTTTGCCCTACCATTCGGCGTCACTCAGGCACCTCACCCTATCCGTCCGCGACCATCCGGAACGCCGATCCTCAATCGATGGAACACGCACCCCATCGTCCCAGTTGGCAGGCACTACCAATGAGCACACCGTCGCGCGATTCGCAGGAAAAGCTGATCAAGCATGAGACACCATTGGAGCGCGCCTCTGAGGACTTGAAAAGGAAGTGGCGCGAAGCGGGCCTCACTGTCGAGGACAGGGCTCCATCGGATACGAGGGAATTGGTGGCCGCGTTGCCACAGGGCCGGCGCCCGTCAGCCAAACGGTCAAACGGATCGCAGCCCGACTGAACACTGTCGCCAAGGGTACGGTCATCGCACCCCGTGGGCTCCTTATTCGCAGCATTCGAGCGGTCATGCGAGAGCACACCCCAGTCAGCCGGCCGCAGCAGGTCTTCATGCAGATCGGTGGGTCGTCACACATCGGTCGAAGCCAAAGGGCGCCCGATGGCGGCCGTCCGAGCGAGTAGGTCCGCAGCAAACCCCGGCGCAGACCGAACCCAAGGAGTCCACAAGCTGATACGGCGACTGGCAAAATGTCGCGTATGAAGACGGTGATCCCGGAGCTCGAGGAGTACCTTGCGACGATTCAGCCGGGTCCGACGATGACACCCGAGGAGCTGCTGCTCTGCCTGCCGTACAGCGAGACTAGGCAGTGGGTGAAGATGCTCGTGCTCCAGTTCGCTCGGGGCGGCTCACGTTTGCATGGCCCTCCTGGCCTG
>Ga0233424_10000170_pt1 | contig 90461 bp, 83 predicted proteins | sample Watercolumn_Towu_FD_181011 | JGI IMG/M metagenome (GOLD analysis project Ga0233424, IMG submission 181011) | Freshwater microbial communities from Lake Towuti, South Sulawesi, Indonesia - Watercolumn_Towuti2014_125_MG | ecosystem: Environmental > Aquatic > Freshwater > Lake | place: Indonesia... | reverse complement strand
CACATCCACGGCAGGAGCGTCCGGGTGAACGTCCAGACCACGACGAGCAGGCGGCCCACGGGCGGCACGCGCGACGCACGGGTGAGCGCCGGCACCTCGCGGCGCGCATCGCGGCGCAGCCCCGGGGCTGCGCCACGCCAGGGGGCCGTGGCGGGATCTACGTCGAGGAAACTTGCGGGGCCGCTCACGAAGACCCGAGTCTGTCGGGGGGTGGGCGAGCGGGGCGAGCGGAGCGCCGTGACGTGCGACGGGGCGGGCCTAGCCGCGTCGCAGTGCCGCCAACGCCGACTCGGCGAGCTCGGGTCGGCACACGATGAGGTCCGGCAGCCACGTGTCCGCGCGGTTGTAGACGAGCGGCGAGCCGTCGAGGCAGCTCGCGTGGAGGCCCGCCGCGAGCGCCACCGCCACGGGAGCCGCCGAATCCCATTGGTGCTGGCCGCCCGCGTGCACGTAGAGCTCCGCGTCGCCCCGCACGACCGCCATCGTCTTGGCACCCGCCGACCCGAGCGCGCGGACCTCGGCGCCGAGCGCCCGTGCGACCACGAGGGCCTCGCGCGGTGCACGCGAACGCGACACGAGGACGCGCGGCACGCCCTCGCGCGCGGGAGGCGCGGGCGGCGCCGGATGGGTGGCGAGCACGCGCCCCTCCGCGGGGAGCGCCACGGCGGCCGCCGTGACCGCGCCGTCGGGTGCGGCACTGCGTTCCCACAGTGCGACATGCACGGCCCAGTCGGTGCGGCCGTGCTCGGAGTACTCCTGCGTGCCGTCCAGGGGATCCACGATCCAGACCCGCGCGGCACCGAGGCGTGCGGGGTCGTCGAGGGCCTCCTCGGAGAGCACCGCGTCGGTCGGGCGGAGCTCCCGCAGCAAGTCGGCGATCGCGACCTGTGCCGCGTCGTCGCCCTCGTCGCGCACGTCGCGAGGGGACGCCCCCGCCGACTGCAGCGCGTCACGCACCCGCACGAGACGCTCACCCGTGAGTCGCGCGACGTGGACGGCGACCTCGGCGTCGCTCGCGCGGGAGGTCGTCACGGCGCGCGGGTTCAGTCGGAGGGGCGGGACCCGAGCCGGGCAGCGTCGCGCACGAGGTCTCGCACCGCCCGCTCGTCGGCACCCGCTGCGACGAGCGACGCGATCGCACGCTCGAGCCGCTCGGCGTCGGCCTCGTCGAACACGGCGATGCGCGGGGCGGGCACCACCGCGGCGACCACGAGCAGCACGAGCGCCGCGATGGACCCCGTGATGCCGACGGTGGTGACGAGGCCCACGTTGTTGCCCGCGATGGAGGCCGCGATCATGCCCCCGATCGACGCCACGACGACGACGATCGCCGCCGCGCGGATGCGCGAGGCGGCGACGGTCATCGGCCGAACTTCTTGTACTTGATGCGCGTGGGCTGATCGGCGGCGACGCCCAACTCCTTGCGGCGCCACGCCTCGTAGTCCGTGAAGTTGCCCTCGAACCAGCGCACGACGCTGTCGCCCTCGAAGGCCAGCACGTGCGTGGCGATGCGGTCGAGGAACCACCGGTCGTGGCTGATCACGACGGCGCACCCCGGGAAGTAGTCCAGCGCGGTCTCGAGGGCGCGCAGGGTGTCGACGTCGAGGTCGTTGGTCGGCTCGTCCAGGAGCAGCACGTTTCCGCCGCTCTTGAGCATCTTGGCGAGGTGCACGCGGTTGCGCTCGCCGCCCGACAGGTCGCCCACCCGCTTCTGCTGGTCGCTGCCCTTGAAGTTGAAGCTCGCCACGTACGCGCGCCCGTGGATCTCGCGCCCCCCGACCTTGAGCTCGTCGGCACCGCCCGTGACCTCCTCGTAGACGGTCGCGTCGTCGTCGAGCGAGTCTCGACTCTGGTCGACGTAGCTGAGCGACACCGTGTCGCCGACCGTGATGGTGCCGGCGTCGGGCGCCTCCTGACCCGTGAGCATCCGGAAGAGCGTCGTCTTGCCGGCGCCGTTGGGGCCGATGATGCCGACGATGCCCGCGGGTGGGAGGCGAAAGGAAAGGTCGTCGATGAGGAGTCGCTCCCCGTAGCCCTTGCGCAGGCCGGCGACCTCGATGACGACGTCCCCGAGCCGCGGGCCGGGCGGGATCGTGATCTCGAGCTTGGCGTCGGTGCGCTCCGCGGCCTGCGCCTCGGCGTGGAGCTTCTCGTACGCCGCGAGGCGGGCCTTGCCCTTGGACTGGCGTGCCTTGGGTGCCATGCGAACCCACTCGAGCTCGCGCTGCAGCGTGCGGCGGCGCGCGTCGTTGGCCTTCTCCTCGCGCCCGAGCCGCTCCTGTTTTTGGTCCAGCCAGCCCGAGTAGTTGCCCTCGAACGGGATGCCGCGCCCGCGGTCCAGCTCGAGGATCCACTTGGCGACGTTGTCGAGGAAGTAGCGGTCGTGGGTGATCGCGACGACCGTGCCGTGGTACTCCTGGAGGAAGCGCTCGAGCCACGCGACGCTCTCGGCGTCGAGGTGGTTGGTGGGCTCGTCGAGCAGCAGCAGGTCGGGCCGGCTGAGCAGCAGGCGACAGAGCGCGACGCGCCGCCGCTCGCCGCCGGAGAGCGTGGTGACGTCGGCGTCGTCGGGCGGGCAGCGCAGCGCGTCCATCGCGATCTGCACGTTGCGCTCGAGGCTCCAGGCGTCGGTGGCCGCTATCTTGGCCTCGAGATCGGCCTGGAGCGCGCCGACCTTGTCGAAGTCGGCGTCGGGTTCGCCCCACATCGCCGTGACCTGCTCGTAGCGGGCCAGCAGGTCGCGCACGGCGCCGACGCCGTCCATCACGTTGCCCTTCACGTCCTTGGACGCATCGAGGCGGGGCTCTTGTTCGAGGAGCCCCGCGGTGAAGCCGGGCGTGAGCCGCGCCTCGCCGGTGAAGCCGTCGTCAACGCCGCCCATGATCCGCAGGAGGCTGGACTTGCCGCTGCCGTTGGCCCCGAGGACGCCGATCTTGGCCCCCGGGTAGAAGGACAGGGAGATGTCCTCGAGGACGGTGCGGTCGGGCGGGTAGAACCGCGCCAGCTTGTAGCAGGTGTAGATGAACTCCGCGCCCACGAGGCGATCAACCTACCCGCGCGCGCCTCATGGTACGGTCGCGCTCATGGAACTGCTCACCTACGACTACATCGGCACGTTCGCATTTCGCTGGCTCCACGTCATCGTGGGCATCGTGTGGATCGGCCTGCTCTACTACTTCAACCTCGTGCAGGTGCCGGCCTTCGCCGCGTACGGTGACGACGGCAAGTCGCGCAACGTGGCGATCGACAAGGTGGCGCGCCGCGCCCTCTGGTGGTTCCGCTGGGCCGCGATCGCCACGCTGGTGACCGGCATCCTCATCACGGGGCTCATCGAGGACTACTACAAGGGCTTCTTCCAGGCCTCGAGCACGTGGGGCATCGGCCACAACGTGGCGATCACGATCGGCATGTTGCTAAGCACCACGATGGCGGCCAACGTCTGGATGGTCATCTGGAAGAACCAGAAGGTCGTGCTGGCGAACGCCGTCAACGTGCTGGGCGGCGGGCAGCCGGACCCCAACGCGGCCACCGCGGGACGCCGCGCGCTGCTCGCGTCGCGGCAGAACTTCATCTTCTCGTTCTCGATGCTGTTCTTCATGGTCGGGCCGAACCACTTCTATTCCGCCGCGTTTCCCGAGGCGACGACCAACGGCGCGACGACGTTGCTCGTGGTGGCCGTGGTGCTGGGCGCGCTGTTGCAGCTGAACGCGCTCGGCAAGCTGGGCGGCACTGCGAACACCAACACGTTGCTCTGGCCGTACGAGTCGCACAAGAACGCGATGATCACGGGCGGTCTGTTGTGGCTGGTGCTCTGGGTGCTCTCGGAGATCCTGCTCGCGTAACCCGCGATTCACCCGACGCTCCGTCCGGCGCGGCGCGCCGGCGGGGCGCCGGGGCATCGCCGTTACCATGACGGACGATGGTTGACGGCCCGCGACCCGAGGAGTTCGGCGCGAACTCCTGGCTCGTGGAGGAGATGTACGAGCGCTTCCGTGACGACCCGCTCGCGGTGTCGCCCGCGTGGCGGGAGCACTTCAGCGACTACGTGTCGGGAGCGCCCGCGCCGACCAACGGCACGCGACTGAAGGAGCCGGCACCGACGGACGGCGCACGTCCCGCCGCGCGACCCGCCGCACGTCCGGCGGCGCGACCCCCCGTGAGCGAGCCCGACCCGAGCGGCGCGATCCCGCGGGTGGCCCCGCCTCCCGTCCCGACCGGCGACCCCGTGGATCTCGGCGCGCTCGAGGAGCGCACGCCCGAACCGGTGCGCGGCGTGGCCGCGACCATCGCGGCCAACATGGAGCGAAGCCTCGGGATGCCGACGGCCACGAGCGTGCGTCAGGTGCCCGCGAAGTTGCTGGAGGTCAACCGGCGCGTCATCAACGGCTACCGCGGGCGCTCCGGCGCGAGCAAGGTGAGCTTCACCCACCTCATCGCGTGGGCCGTCGTGCGCGCGATCGCCGACGCCGTGCCCAACATGGGCAGCGTGCACTCGACCGCGCCAGACGGCACGCCGCTCGTGACCCGCCATGAGCGGGTGAACCTCGGGGTGGCCGTCGACGTCGAGAAGGCGGGTGGCCAACGCAGCCTCGTGGTACCCGTGCTGCGCAACGCCGACACGCTGGACTTCGCCACCTTCGTCGGCGCATACGACGACCTGCTGCGTCGCGTGCGGGCCAACACGCTCACGCCCGAGGACTTCAAGGGTGCGAACGTGAGTCTCACCAACCCCGGCACGATCGGCACCATGCAGTCGGTCCCGCGGCTGATGGAGGGACAGGGCACGATCGTGGGCGTCGGGGCGATCGACTACCCCGCGGAGTTCCAGGGAGCCGACGAACGCACGCTCAGCCGGCTGGGCGTGTCCAAGGTCGTGACGGTCACGAGCACCTACGACCACCGGATCATCCAGGGCGCGGAGTCGGGCCTGTTCCTCGGGAGGGTGCACCAGTTGTTGCTCGGGGAGCACGACTTCTATGCGCTGATCTTCCGCAGCCTCGGCGTGCCCTACGAGTCGGTGCGGTGGCGCACCGACCACAACTCCCTCGACGACGCGGACGCGCGGCTCGAGAAGCAGATGCAGATCGCGACGCTCATCCGCGTGCACCGGGTGCGCGGACACCTCATCGCCGACCTCGACCCGCTGCGCTGGCGGGAGCCGCGGATGCCGCGCGAGCTGGACCCGGCCACCTACGGGCTCACGCTCTGGGACCTGGACCGGGAGTTCCTCACCGGGGGCGTCGGGGGCGTGGACCGCTCGACGCTGGGGGAACTGCTCGGCGTGTTGCGCGACGCCTACTGCCGCACGATCGGCATCGAGTACATGCACATCCAGGACACCGACGAGCAGCGCTGGATCCAGGAACACGTGGAGGGCGTCAAGCGCCACGACTTCGCCGCGGACCACGAGTGGCTGCTGCGGCGGCTGAACGCCGCCGAGGCCTTCGAACGGTTCCTCGCCACCAAGTACGTGGGCACGAAGCGCTTCGGGCTGGAGGGCGCGGAGTCGGCGATCCCGATGCTCAACGACATCCTGGACCGCGCCGCCGACGACGGCATGGCCGCGACGATCCTCGGCATGGCGCACCGCGGTCGGCTCAACGTGCTCGCCAACGTGGTCGGCACGGATCACGAGGACATCTTCGGGGAGTTCGAGGGTCACGTGGACGAGGACTCCGTGCAGGGCTCGGGGGACGTGAAGTACCACCTCGGCGCGCAGGGCACCTACACCTCGCGCGCCGGCGCCACCATGCAGGTGGAACTGCTGTCCAACCCGAGCCACCTCGAAACGGTGGACCCGATCGTGCTGGGGGCGGCGCGGGCGCGACAGGACCTGCTCGACAAGCCCGGGGAGTTCGGCGTGCTGCCGCTGCTGATACACGGCGACGCGGCGTTCGCCGGCCAGGGCGTGGTGGCCGAGTGCCTCGCCATGAGCGACACCAGCGGCTACCGCGTGGGCGGCACGATCCACCTGATCATCAACAACCAGATCGGCTTCACCACCGCGCCCGCCTACGCCCGCTCGTCGCAGTACTGCAGCGACGTGGCCAAGACGGTGCAGGCGCCGATCTTCCACGTGAACGGCGACGATCCGGAGGCGTGCGTGCGGGTGGCGCAACTCGCCTACGAATACCGGCGCGCATTCCACAAGGACGTCGTGATCGACCTCGTGTGCTACCGCCGACACGGCCACAACGAGGGAGACGACCCGAGCTACACCCAGCCGCTCATGTACCGCGCGATCGCGGCTCGGCGCAGCGTGCGCAAGGTGTACGTGGAGACGCTCGTGAAGCGCGGGGAGATCACCCTCGAGCGGGCCGAGGCGTTGCTCGCGGAGTACCAGGACCAACTGCAGCGCAAGCTCGACGCCACCCGGGCACACGCGCCCGCAGCGGTGCGGGTGCCGCGACCCCCCGTGCCGAGGGGCGTGCTACCCCACGTGGAGACGGGCGTGCCCCGCGCGACGCTGGACGCCGTGATGGCGCAACTGCGCGCCTACCCCGAGGGGTTCTCGGTGCACCCGAAGCTGCTCAAGCAACTCGAGGCCCGCGACGCGGCCTACACCCGCGACGGGGAGGTGGACTGGGCGACGGGGGAGGCGCTCGCGTTCGGCTCGCTCGTGCTGGAGGGCACCTCGGTGCGCCTCGCCGGGGAGGACAGCCGCCGCGGCACCTTCAGCCAGCGCCACGCGGTGCTCGTGGACCACGTCGACGAGCGGCGCTGGACCCCGCTGAACGCGTTCCCCGGGTCGGCACGCTTCTGGATCTACGACTCCCTGCTGTCGGAGTACGCGGCGCTCGGCTTTGAGTACGGCTACGCGCAGGCCAACCCGGCGGCGCTCGTGGCGTGGGAGGCGCAGTTCGGCGACTTCGTGAACGGCGCGCAGGTCGTGATCGACCAGTACGTCGTGGCCGCCGAGGACAAGTGGGGCCAACGCAACGGCGTCGTGCTGCTACTCCCGCACGGCTTCGAGGGCCAGGGCCCCGAGCATTCCTCGGCGCGCATCGAGCGCTTCCTGCAGGCGTGTGCGGAGGACAACATCCAGGTCTGCAACGCCACCACGGCGGCCCAGTACTTCCATCTCCTGCGTCGTCAGGTGCGCCGCGCCGCGCGCGCGCCGCTCGTGGTCTTCACCCCCAAGCAGCCGCTGCGGATGAAGGAGTCGCGTTCGCGCGTGGCCGACCTCGTCACGGGGTCCTTCGAGGAGGTGCTGGACGACCACACCTCGCCCGACCGCGGCTCGGTGCGACGCGTCGTACTCTGCAGCGGCAAGGTCGCGTGGGACGCCTTCGCGGCTCGCGACCGGGCCGCGGCGGCCGCCGCGGTGGTGCGCATCGAGCAGCTGTACCCGTTCCCCGAGGCGCGCCTGCGCGAGGTGCTCGCCGGCTACCCCAACGCGAGGGAGCTCGTGTGGCTCCAGGAGGAGCCCGAGAACATGGGCGCGTGGACCTTCGTGGAGCACCGCATCTGGCGACTCAAGACCGAGGGATACGACTTGCGCCACGTGGCGCGGGTGGAATCGGGCAGTCCCGCGACCGGCAGCAAGGCAATCCACGACCAGGAACTCGAGGAGCTGCTGCAGTCGACCTTCGCGGCATGGTGACGCGGTGCCCCGCTCCGTGTCGCACGTGGTGGTGGACGGGTCCAACATCGCCACCGAGGGCCGGGAGGTGCCGAGCCTCGCGCAGTTGAACGAGGCGGTACTCGCGTTCCTCGCCGAGCATCCGGCGGCGAAGCTCACCGTCGTGGTGGACGCCACCTTCGGCCACCGCATCAGGCGCACCGAGGTGGCCGAGTTCGACGCGGCGATCGCCAACAACGAGATCGTCTGTCCGCCCGCGGGCGCCATGGGTCGCGGGGATGGCTTCGTGCTGATGATCGCCGACAAGATCAAGGCGGCCGTGATGTCCAACGACAGCTTCCAGGAGTTCCACGACGACTACCAGTGGCTCTTCGACGAGGGCCGCCTCATCGGCGGCAAGCCCGTGCCCAACGTCGGCTGGGTCTTCATCACCCGCCTGCCCGTGCGCGCCAAGGGCGCGCGGAAGGGGACGTCGGGCCGTGCCGCGCGCACGGTCGGTGAGTCGAAGTCGGGTCGCGCTGCGCGCGCGGGCGGGGAGGCGAAGACGGGCCGCGCTGCCCGCACGGGCGGCGAGTCGAAGTCGGGTCGCGGCGCGCGCTCGAGTCGTGCGGCCAAGACCGAGCTGAGCGAGGAAGACCGCTTCGCGGACTTCGTGCGGCACAATCCCGTGGGCGCGCGGGTGCGCGGCGTCGTCGAGGGCTACTCCTCGCACGGGATCTACGTGACGATGGACGGCGTGCGCGGCTACCTGCCGCTGGCGCACATCTCGCGGCCGGCACCGCGCCGTGGTCGCGACCACGCCTCGCCCGGTGCCACGCTCTCGCTCGTCGTGGTCGAGCACTCGCAGGCGCGGCGCAGCGTGGACGTGGCGGTGCCCGGGTTCGAGCCCAAGCCTGCGGCGCCCAAGGCGGCACAACCGCGCACCGCGACGCGCAGGCGGAGCCGGCCGCGACGCGCCGCGAAGCGCTGACGTGCTCGTCGCCACCTGGAACGTCAACTCCCTCAAGGCGCGCCTCGAGCGGGTGACCGCCTGGATCGCCGACGTGCGTCCCGACGTGCTGTGCATGCAGGAGACGAAGATGAAGGACGCGGCGTTCCCCGCGCTCGCATTCGAGGAGTTGGGATACGCCACCACCCACTTCGGCCAGGGACAGTGGAACGGGGTGGCGATCGCCTCGCGGGTCGGCCTCGAAAACGCGCGAGCCAACTTTGCGGACGGCATCGAGCAGGACGCCGAGGCGAGGATCGTGACGGCCACCTGCGGCGGCGTGCGCATCGCCTGCGCATACGTGCCCAACGGTCGTGCGCTGGACCACGAGCATTACCGCTACAAGCTGTCGTGGATGGCGCGGCTCCGCGACCACGCCGCCGCGCTCGCGGCCGACGGCGACACCGTGGTGACGGGTGACTTCAACATCGCGCCGACCGACGCCGACGTCTGGGACCCGGCCGCGCTCGCGGGGGCCACGCACGTGAGCACACCCGAGCGCGACTCGTTGGCCGCGTTGATGGGCGTGGGCTTGCGCGACGTGGTGCGCGACTTGCACCCCGAGCCGGGGATCTACTCGTGGTGGGACTACCGCAACGGCAGCTTCCACCGCGGATGGGGCATGCGCATCGACCTCGTCCTGGCGACCACGGCGCTGGCGGCGCGCGCCACCTGGTCGACGGTGGACCGCAACGCCCGAAAGGGTGAGCAGCCGAGCGACCACGCGCCCGTGCTCGTGGACTTTGCGTGAGCGGGGACGCACCCCGCCCGACGCCCGGGAACCCGTTCACGAACTTCCACCTGCGCGGGGCGCGGCCCGCACTCGAGGTCGCCGCACGGGCGCGGCTCGCCGCCACGCTGCGGATGCTCGTCGAGGAGGTGCTGTCCAGCACCGCGAGCGCAGCGCACTCCGAGGAGGCCCGCGAGGCCCTCGAGCGGGCGCTCGCGCATCTCGCGAGCCGGTCGCACTCGAGGGCCTACGAGGGGCCGGCCGAGGGATCGCTCGCGGAGCGGGCCGGGACATTCCTGGATCGCAGCCCGATCATCGGCGACCTCAATGCCCTCGCCCGTCCGATGCGCATGTCGATCGAGGGCGACGGGGGCACGGACTCCGTCATCGTGGGTCGCGTGGAGTTCGGCGACGCCTACGAGGGGCCGCCAGGCTGCGTGCACGGCGGATTCATCGCCGCGTACTTCGACGAGGTGGTGGGGATGGCGCAATCGCTGGGCGGCAACCCCGGGATGACCGTGCATCTCGAGGTGGACTACCGCTCGCCGACCCCCCTGCACCGACCGCTCGAGTTCCGCGGTTGGGTGACGGCGACCGAGGGGCGCAAGATCCGCGTGGCGGCCACGCTGCACCACGGCGAGACGCTGTGCGCCGAGGCCTCGGGGCTGTTCGTCTCGATGCGGCCCGAGGTGGTCGCGCGGCTCATGGCGCTGCGTGAGACGCAGTCGGAGCCGACGCCGGGCTGAGGTCGCCGCTCGCACGCGCATGGCGCGCGAGGATCGGCAGCAGATCGGGGGCGAGGCGCCGTGCGACCGCGGGCCCGAGGATCGCCGCCAACGCGTCGGGCCCGTCGGGCGCGTCGCGCACGAGGCGCTCGAGTTCCCACTCGCCCAGCACCGCCGCGGGCTCGGTGCGCAGACCCGTGGCGCGGGCCGCGCGCCAGGCGCGCAGGTCGTCCTGCAGCGAGGGCGCGGGCCGGGGTGCTCGCGCCGCCGCCGCGCGGGGTGTCGCCGACGAGGCCTGCGACTCGGGCTCGCGCACGGCGAGGGCCTCGAGCCCGTCGAGCAGCGGGCTGCGACCCGCGGTGCGACCGTTGCGCGTGTCGGCCCAGGTGACGATCAGGCGCTCGCCCGCGCGCGTGAGCGCCACGTAGGCCAGGCGCGTCTCCTCGCCGAGTCGCTCGGGCCCGGTGGCCGAGGCGTGGGGGAGCAGGCCCGCTTCGGCCCCGGCCACGACGACCGAGTCCCATTCGCGACCCTTGGCCGCGTGGAAGGTGAGCACCTCGACGCCGGGCTCGGCGGTCTCGGGGCGACTCTCGGCGCCCGCACGCAGCCATGCCGCGAAGGTGCGACCGTCGACGAGGCCCGGCTGGTCCAGCGAGAGGAACTCCTGCACGCGCTCGGCGACCCAGCGCTGTGCCTCGGAGCCGTCCTCGAGCAGCGCGTCGGTGGCCCACGCGGCGAGCGCGTGGCGTGAGGCGTGCTGCGTGGCGTCGGCGACCGCGGCCGCGATGTCCCGCGAGACGCGCTGGGTGCGCACGGGCACGTCGGCCTGCGTCAGGGCGTCGAGGATGGGCTGCACCTGGGCGTTGGTGCGCACGAGCACCGCGCAACTGCGCCACGGGTCCTCGCCGTGGCCGGCAACGCGTCGCCACAGCAGATCGGCGATGCCCGTCGCCTCGGCGCGCTCGTCGGGGAAGCCGCGCAGCACCACGGCGGGGCCCGAGGCGCGGGCGCTGTGCACGTCGGGCGCATCGTCTCCGCGGCCCACGTGGCGGGCGGCGGCCACGATCTCGGGCGTGCAGCGGTAGTTGCGGCCGAGGCGGATCACGGTGACACCGCGGATCGTGTCGGGGAGCCGGTCAAAGAGTCGACGGTCGGCGCCGTTCCACCCGTAGATCGCCTGCATCGGATCCCCCACCACGAAGATGTCGGCCCGACCGCCGCGCAGCGCGTCGAAGAGCCGGTACTGGAGGGGGTTCATGTCCTGGGCCTCGTCCACGAAGAGGTGCCGAAAGCGCCAGCGAGTCGCCTGGGCGAAGTTGGGGTCGTCGCGCATGGCGTCGAGCACGCGCAGGACGAGGTCGTTGAGGTCCACCACGCCGCGGCGCTGCTTGAGCGCCTCGTAGCGGCGGTAGACGTCGGCCACGATGGACGCGCGACCGGGCACCCAGCGGCCCTCGCGGGACACGGCCGCGGCGTACTGGCCGGGGGCAACGACCCGCGAGTGCGCCCAGTCGATCTCGGCGAGCAGGTCGGCACCGCGCTCGGCGAGCACCGAGCCCTCGGCGGCGATCTCCACGAGCTGACGGCGATGCTGCGCGACGACGGGCATCGGCTGGTGCACGTCGGCGAGGCGCTGGCGCAGCAGGCCGAGGGCGACCGCGTGGAAGGTGCCCACCGTGGCACGGGTGGAGTCGCGACCGACGTCGAGTGCCGCGATGCGCCGGCGCATCTCGGCCGCAGCCTCGCGTGTGAAGGTGATGGCGAGCACGCGCTCGGGCTGGGCCGAGCCGTCGGCGATGCGCCACGCGATGCGCCGCGTGAGGACGCGGGTCTTGCCCGAGCCGGCGCCCGCGTGGACGATCGTGGCGGTGGGCGGACAGGTGACGGCCTCGCGCTGGTCCGCGTCGAGGCCGCGGAGGAGGTCGTCGGGAGCCACGGCGCGGAGGCTACGAGGTGGATGCGCCGGGGGAGGGGCGCACGCGCCACCCCTCGAGTCGGGCGCCGGCGTGCGCGAGCACCACGATGCACCCGCCGAACCCGCCGCCCAGGAGGCGTGCGCCGAGCACGCCCGGCTCGCGCACGGCCGCGTCCACCGCGGCGTCCATCGCCGGCGTCGAGACCTCGAAGTCGTCGCGCAGCGACGCGTGCGTGGCGAGGAGCAGTGCACCGAGGGCCCGGGTGTCGGCGGCGCGCAGTGCGGCGACGAAGTCGCGCACGCGCGCATTTTCCCGCGTGACGTGGCGGGCGCGGCGACGGGTCACGGGATCGCCGATCGTCTCGGCCGATGCGGGGTCGGCGAGGCGCAGCGGGCCGATCTCGCGCTCCGCCGCGGCGCACTGGGCGACGCGGTCGGCGTATGCGCTGCCCGCGAGTGCGCGGCGCACGACGAAGCGCACGAGCACCTGCAGGTCGTCGGGAAGTTGCACGGGCCGGATCTCGAGGGAGTGGCAGTCCAGGAGCAGCGCGTGGCCCTCCACGCCCGCGCAGGAGGCGAGCTGGTCCATGATGCCGCAGGGCACGCCGGTGGCGCGGTGCTCGGCCCGCCTACAGAGGCTCGCGCGCTCGAGCACGGACAGGGGTGCGGGGTGCATGGCGAGTGACGCGGCCACTTCGAGCGCGGCGCTCGAGGAAAGCCCCGCGCCCATCGGCAGGTCGCTCGTGATGCGCCCGTCCACGGGGAGGGCGCGAGGACCCAGTTCGGCGGCGACGCCGGCGACGTAGCGACCCCAGGCGGGCAGCACGGCCGCGGGATCGGACACGGGGAGTGGGAGCCGCAGGGGCTCGGGTTCGTCGGCGCTCGCCAGCACGACGGACCCACCGTCGGCGGGGCGCACGCCCTCGATCGTGATGCCGCGGTCGATCGCCATCGGGAGCACGAGGCCGCCCGTGTAGTCGGTGTGCTCGCCGATGAGGTTGACGCGACCGGGCGCGCGGGCGACGAAGCGGTCGGCGGTCGGCGGGTGCATCGCGCGCAGGCTAGGCGGGGCGACGGCGCGCGGCGCTCGTGGGGGTGGAGGTTGGCGAGCGGACCGTGCGTCGGTGAGACTGTGACCATGCCGCGCGCGAGGGTGTCGTCGACCATCGAGCTCGAGTACGACACCTTCGGCTCGCCGTCGGACCCGACGCTGCTGCTCGTGATGGGGTACACCGCGCAGATGGTCGCGTGGGACGACGACCTCTGCAAGATGTTCGCGGACCGGGAGTTGTACGTGGTGCGCTTCGACAACCGCGACTGCGGGCTTTCCACCAAGTTGGACGGTGTCGCGGTGGACGTGGATGCGGTGATACGCGCCACGATGCTCGAGGAGCCCGTCCCGCCGGTGCCCTACACGCTCTCCGACATGGCGGCCGACGCGGTGGGGCTGCTGGATCACCTCGGCGTCCAGCGTGCGCACGTGCTGGGCGCGTCGATGGGCGGCATGATCGCCCAGGTCATGGCGGTGGAGCACCCCGCGCGGGTGCGCTCGCTCGTCTCGGTGATGTCGATGCCGGGCGACCCCGCGTACGGGCAGGCGACGCCCGAGGCCCTCGCCGCGCTGCTGTCGGTGCCGCCCGCGGATCGGGAGGGCTACATCGCGCACTCGCCCGTGTACCAGGCCTTCCAGTCCCGCCGGTACCGCAGCGACGAGCAGTCGCGGGCCAACGCGGCGCGCGACTACGACCGTTCGTACTACCCCGAGGGAGGGCCACGGCAGCTCGCGGCGATCTACGCGAGCGGCCGTCGCTCGGATGCGTTGCGCCGCCTGCGCGTGCCGACGCTCGTGATCCACGGTACGGACGACACGCTCATCACGCCAGGCGGCGGGGAGCGCACGGCCGAGCTGATCCCCGGGGCGCGACTCGTGATGATCGAGGACATGGGCCACGACCTGCCGAAGCCGCTGTGGGAGACGTTCGTCGGCACGGTCGCGGAGTTCGTCGCCGCGGCGTGAGGAGCGGGCCGCTCTCGGGCGTGCGCGTCGTGGAGCTCGCGGGCATCGGGCCCGGGCCGTTCGCGGCGATGATGCTGGCCGACATGGGCGCCGAGGTGGTGCGCGTGGATCGCGCGGATGCGGTGCGCACGCCGCGGCCGACCGAGCGGCCCACCGATCCGATGCTGCGCAGCCGCCGCAGCGTGGCGCTGGACCTCAAGCACGAGGACGGCCTCGCTGCCCTGCTCGCCCTCGTGGCGTGCGCCGACGCGTTGGTGGAGGGATTTCGCCCCGGCGTGATGGAGCGACTCGGGGCCGGGCCCGCCGAGTGTCTCGCGCGCAACCCGCGGCTCGTCTACGGACGAATGACCGGCTGGGGCCAGCAGGGGCCGCTCGCGGCGCGCGCGGGCCACGACATCGACTACATCGCGGTCGCCGGTGCCCTCGCGCACTTCGGCCGCGAGGGTGCGCCCCCGACGCCCCCACTCAACATGGTGGGCGACTTCGGTGGTGGGGGCATGTTGCTCGCCTTCGGTGTGGCGTGCGCGCTCGTGGAGGCCGCGCGCAGCGGCGCGGGGCAGGTGGTGGACGCCGCGATGGTGGACGGCTCGGCGTCGCTGATGGCGATGTTCTGGGGCATGTCGCACGCGGGGCACTTCGACGAGGACCGGCGTGGCACCAACCTGCTCGACACGGGCGCGCCGTTCTACGACGTGTACGCCTGCAAGGGCGGCGGGTGGATGGCCGTCGGGGCGCTGGAGCCACGGTTCTTCGCCGAGCTGCTGGCGGTGACGGGCCTCGCGGAGGACCCCGCGTTCGTGGCCGACGACGGCGCGGGCGGCCGTTGCTCGCTGCAGGGCTCGCGGACGCACTGGCCCGCTCAACGGGCCCGGCTCGCCGAGGTCTTCGCCACCCGCACGCGCGAGGAGTGGACGCGCGCCACCGAGGGTCGGGATGCGTGCGTCGCGCCCGTGCTCGCGATGCGCGAGGCCGCCGAACACCCGCACCTGGCAGCGCGCGGCACCTTCGTCTCGGTGGGCGGCGTCACGCAGCCGGCGCCCGCGCCGCGCTACTCCCGCACGGTGCCCGCCGCGCCCGCGGCGCCGGCGCACGCGGGCGAACACACGCGCGAGGTGCTGGCCGACTGGACGGGTGTCGACGCGGCGCGGATCGACGCGTGGCTCGCGTCCGGCGGCGCCCGGCAGGGCTGAGCGGCAACGATGGCGACGCTCGTGTGCGTGCACGCGCACCCCGACGACGAGTGCCTCTCCACGGGCGGCACCATCGCCCGTGCGAGCGCCGAGGGGCACCGCGTCGTGCTCGTGACCGCGACCGACGGCCGCCACGGGGTCATGGCGGTGGAACTCGCGCCCGGGGAGACGGTGGTGGAACGGCGCGCGACGGAGTTGCGCGCCGCGGCCGAGGTGCTCGGCATCTCGCGGCTCGTGCCGCTCGGATACCGCGACAGCGGCATGACGGGCTGGCCGCAGAACGCGGCACCCGAGGCGTTCATCAATGCACCGCTGGACGAGGCGGCGGGGCGGCTCGCGGCGATCCTGCGCGAGGAGTCGGAGGGCGGGATCCGCGTGGTGGTGACGACCTACGACTGGCACGGCGTGTACGGCCACCCCGATCACGTGATGACCCACCGCGTGGCGAAGCGGGCCGCCGCGATGGTGGGCATCGGCGAAGTCTGGGAGTCGACCTCAAACCGCGACCGACTCCGTGAGTGGCGTGCGCTCGCGCTCGCGGGGCCGGAGGGGGACCCGATGCGCGAGTTCTTCGTGGACTGGGACGTGGACGCGCCGGCCGACGACGCCAATCCCTTCGGCGAGCCCGCGGCCGCGATCGCGCTGGAGGTGGACGTCGCGGCGTGGGCCGACCGGAAGCGTCGCGCGATCCTGTGTCACGCGAGCCAGGCGGCCGACACCGCGTGGGCCGAGCAGGTGCCGCCCGAGTTGTTCGCCGTGGCGTTCGGCGTCGAGTACTTCGCGCGCGAGGGAATGGCGGGTCCGCCGCGGCGCGGATGGCTCCTTGACTAGCGTGACCGCGTGCCGGTGATCGGGTCGCAACTGCTCGAGCTCCACATCTCGTGGTCGTGGGTGATGATCGTGGGCAACGGTCTCGCGGGACTCTGGGCGCTCGCGGCGCACCGGGTCACGAGCCTGCGCAGTCGCGCGCTCTGGTGGTACACCGCGCTCGCACAGGCGACCGTCTTCGTGCAGGTGATCCTCGGCGTCGCCGTGGTGAATCGGGACAAGATCGAGTACCCGGCGTTCCACGCCTTCTACGGGTTCGTCGCCGTCATCGCGATCGCGATCATCTACTCGTACCGCGCGCAGTTGCGCTCGCGGGTGTACCTGCTGTACGGCTTCGGCGGGCTGTTCGTGATGGGACTCGGCATCCGCGCGATGCTCGTGGGGCAGCGCTAGCGGGGCGCGTCGTGCCTCAGCCGATCTCGCGCGCCAGCGAGTCGAGCGAATCGGCCAACTCGCGCGGGAGTCGGTCGCCGAAGGTCGCGTAGTGGGCGCGGATGAGCGGGATCGCGGTGCGCCAGCCGTCCTCGTCCACGTCCAGGAGCGTGCGCAGGTCGCCGTCCGCCACCGCGAGGCCGCGCATGTCGAGCGCCTCGGGCGTCGGCAGCAGGCCGATGGGGGTGCGCCGCGCGGGGGCCTCGCCGCGCAGGCGCTCGAAGATCCACTTGAGGACGCGGGAGTTCTCGCCGAAGCCGGGCCACAGGAAGCGCCCCGCGTCGTCGCGGCGGAACCAGTTGACGAAGAAGATGCGGGGCAGGCGGCTCGAGTCGTGGGCGGCGCCGAGCCGCAGCCAGTGGGCGAAGTAGTCGCCCATGTGGTAGCCGCAGAAGGGGAGCATCGCCATCGGGTCGAAGCGCAGGTTGCCCACGGCGCCCGCCTGGGCGGCGGTGGTCTCGCTCGCCATGATCGAGCCGAGGAACACGCCGTGGCGCCAGTCGAAGGCCTCGGTGACGAGCGGGACCGTGCCCCGCCTGCGGCCGCCGAAGAGGATCGCCGCGATCGGCACGCCGCGCGGGTCCTCCCACTCGGGTGCGATCGACGGGCACTGCCGCGCGGGCGCGGTGAAGCGCGCGTTGGGGTGCGCGGCCGGGGTGGGCGCGCCCGGCGCCCACGGGGCGCCGCGCCAGTCGGTGATGCCCGCGGGCGGCTCGCGGGTCATGCCCTCCCACCACACGTCGCCGTCGGCGGTGTGGGCCGTGTTGGTGAAGATGCAGTCGCCCGTGAGCGTGCGGATGGCGACCGGGTTCGTGTCGAGGCTCGTGTTGGGGGCGACGCCGAAGAAGCCCGCCTCGGGGTTGATCGCGTACAGGCGACCGTCGTCGCCGAACTTCATCCAGCAGATGTCGTCGCCGATCGTCTCGGCCCGCCAGCCCGGGATCGTGGGCACGATCATCGCGAGATTCGTCTTGCCGCACGCCGAGGGGAATGCGGCGGCGACGTAGGAATGCTCACCCTCGGGGTTGGTGAGCTTGAGGATCAGCATGTGCTCGGCGAGCCATCCGTCGTCGCGCGCCATCGCGGAGGCGATCCGCAGCGCGAAGCATTTCTTGCCGAGCAGGGCGTTGCCGCCGTAGCCCGAGCCGTACGACCAGATCTCGCGGGTCTCGGGGAAGTGCACGATGTACTTGTTGTCGGGGTTGCACGGCCACGGCACGTCGCGCGCACCGTCGGCCAACGGGGCGCCCACCGAGTGGACGCACGGCACGAAGTCGCCGTCGCCGAGCGCCTCCAGCGCGCCCGCACCCATGCGGGTCATGATGCGCATGCTGACTGCGACGTAGGGCGAGTCGGTGAGCTGCACCCCGACGTGCGCGATGTGCGAGCCCAGCGGACCCATGCTGAAGGGCACCACGTAGAGCGTGCGCCCGCGCATGGCGCCCGCGAACAGCGCGCCGAGCTCGCGGCGCATCTCGGCGGGGTCGCGCCAGTTGTTGGTCGGCCCCGCGTCGTCCCGGCGGGCCGAGCAGATGAAGGTGCGGTCCTCGACGCGCGCGACGTCGCCCGGGTCGGACCGGGCCCAGTACGAGCGCGGTCGCCGGGAGTCGGCGAGGCGCACGAAGGTGCCCGCGCGCACCAGTTCGGCGCACAGCGCGTCGTACTCGGCCTGGCTCCCGTCGCACCAGTGGACGTCGCGGGGCTCGAGGATGCGGGTCCAGTCGGCGACCCACCGAGCGAGGCGCGCGTTGCGCGTGGGGGCGGTCGCCGCGGTCGTGACGGTCACGGGTCGGCGGGGCCTCGGCGTGGCGAGCGTGACGGGTCGGGCGGGTGTGGTCCGGTGTCAGTGACCCGGGGTGCCCATGTCGCGCTCGGAGCCGAGGCGCAGCATGGTGGCGCGGCCGTGGGCGTCGAGCGAGAAGGTGACGCGCTGGCCCTGACGCAGCATGCGGAAGATGGAGCCGTCGAGGGCGTCGGGAGCGAGTTCGTATTCGGTCAGGTCGGTGTCGCGCACCACGAGCCCGTCGTGCGAGCGCGGGTCGTAGGCCTTGATCACGCCCTGCACGCGACCGACCGTACCACCGAAGCCGACTCCGGCCGCAGGACGAGGTCCCCCGTGGGCGGTGCACAAGTACGCTTTGCCGCGTGCCCGACCTCGATCGGCTCGGTGCCGATGCCCTGCGTCAGACGGTGGTGACGTTTCGCGACACGCTCAAGCGGCACCAGGCCGACCTCAACAAACTCAACGTCTATCCCGTGCCCGACGGCGACACGGGCACCAACATGGCGCGCACGCTGGACGCGGTGGTGGCGGAGCTCGAGAAGCCCGCGGTGGATGGATCGCTCGCCGCGATCTGCGCGGCCATCAGCCACGGCGCGCTCATGGGTGCGCGCGGCAACAGCGGCGTGATCCTGAGCCAGGTGCTGCGGGGCATCTCCGCCACGATGCGCGACGCGACCGACCACGGCCCGGCGGCGGTCGCGACCGCGCTGCGCGCCGCGGCTGCCGCCGCGTACGAGGCGGTGCTCAAGCCGGTCGAGGGCACCATCCTCACGGTGGTGCGCGAGTGTGCCGAGGCCGCCATGGCGGCGGCACAGCGCAATGGGTCGCTCGCCGAGGTGCTGCGCGCCGCCCGCGACGAGGGCCGCGCGTCGCTCGCACGCACGCCCGAGATCCTCCCCGTGCTGAAGGACGCGGGCGTCGTGGACGCGGGCGGCGCGGGCTGGCTGTTGTTCCTCGACGCGGCGCTCCACGTGGCGGCGGGCGAGGCGCTGCCCGAGCCGCAGGAGCTCGCGGGGCCCACCACCGAGCAGCTCATCGCGGTGTCCCGGCGCACGGCGGCCGAGGGTGAGGTGGACGTGAGCGAGCTGCGCTACGAGGTGATGTTCCTCCTCGAGATCGAGGACACCACGTCGCACGCCTTCAAGCAGGCGTGGGGCAAGGTGGGCGACTCGATCGTCGTCGTGGGCGGGGAGGGCATCTACAACTGCCACATCCACACCAACGACATCGGCGCGGCCATCGAGGCGCCGATCTGCCTCGGCGGACGGCCGCACCAGATCCGCGTCACCGACCTGTTCGAGGAGGTGGCCGAGGAGCACGCCAAGCGCGAGGCCGAGATCGGCGTGCCCGCGTCCCCGGTGCCCGCGCGCACCGTGCCCCGCACGGCGCTGCCGCCCGTCACCTGTGCGGTGGTGGCGGTGGCGAGCGGGGACGGCCTCGCCGAGTTGTTCGGGGCGATGGGCGTGCACGGAGTGGTGACCGGCGGCCAGACGATGAACCCGTCCACCCAGGAGTTGCTCGACGCCGTCGAGCACATGAACGCATCGCAAGTGGTGATCCTGCCCAACAACAAGAACATCATCGCCGTGGCGCAGCAGGTGGACGGCCTCACGGCCAAGGACGTGCGCGTCGTGCCGACCTGCTCGATGCCCGAGGGCCTCGCGGCGCTCGTGGCCTACGACCCCGAGGCCTCCGCCGAGCACAACGGTTCGCAGATGGCGACCGCGGCGTCGGCCGTGGCCACCGGCGAGGTGACGACGGCGGTGCGCGACACCCAGAGCGAGGCGGGCCCCGTGCGCGCGGGGGACGTGATCGGCATCGTGCGCGGCGACGGAGTGGTGGCCGCGAGCACCGATCTCGTCGCCACCTGCACGACCCTGCTCGAGCGGCTCGTGACGCCCGAGCGCGAGATCGTCACGGTCGTCACGGGCGAGGGCTCGAGCGCCGCGGCCACCGAGCAGATCTCGGCGTGGCTCGCGACCCACCGACCCGGCGTGACGATCGAGGTGCACGAGGGCGGCCAACCGCTCTATCCGTACCTGTTCGGCGTCGAGTGACGTCCCGGCCCATGCCGGACGCCCTCACGCTGCGGGAGCTCGCCGGCATCGACGTCGCGGTGTTGCGCGGCGTGGGGGACAAGCGCAAGGCGGCGCTCGCCGAGTACGGCATCGCGACCGTGCTGGACCTGCTCACCACCTACCCGTACCGGTGGATCGACCGCACCCGCGAGGGTCGCGTGGCGGACCTCGTGGAGGGCGAGGCGTCGGGCGTCGTGGCCGAGGTGATCGACTCGCGCCTCGTGCGCCTGCGCGGCGGCCGCCAGATGGTGCGCGCCACGGTCGGCGACGACACGGGGCGCATCGGACTGACCTTCTTCGGTCAACCGTGGCGTGAGCGGCAGCTGCGCCCGGGGGTGCGGGCGATCTTCTTCGGCACGCCCGAGCGCTTCCGAGGCGCGATGCAGATGGTGAACCCGACGGTGGACCGCGTCGGGGATCGCACGGGTCGGATCGTGCCCGTGTACCGCCAGAGCGAGTCGGCGGGCGTGTCCACCTGGGAGCTGGCCTCGCTCGTGGACGGGGCGCTCGCGCGCTGCGCACCGCGCGGCCTCGCCGACCCGGTGCCCGCCGAGGTGCTCGCGCGACTCGGGCTCGTGGATCGTGGTACGGCGCTGCACCACGTGCACTTTCCCGAGTCGATCGCGGCCAAGGAGGAGGCCCGGCGGCGCCTCGCGTTCGACGAGCTGCTGCGGGTGCAGCTGGTGCTGGTCGGTCGGCGCCGCGCCTGGGCCCGGGAGCGCAAGGGCATCGCGCACGTCGTGGCCGGCGAACTGCAGCGCCGCTTCGAGGCGGCGCTGCCCTTTCCCCTCACGCGCGCCCAGCGGCGCACGATCGAAGAGATCGACGCCGACCTCGCCGCGCCGGCCCCGATGCACCGGCTGTTGCAGGGCGACGTCGGGAGCGGCAAGACGGTGGTGGCGGTGAGCGCGATGCTCGCGGCGGTGCAGGGCGGACACCAGGGCGCGCTGATGGCGCCGACGGAGGTGCTCGCCGAGCAGCACGCGGCCGGGGTGCGGGCGCTGCTCGCGGGGCTCGCGGTGAGCGACGGCGGGTCGCTGTTCGGGGATCGCGCCGTGCGGGTGGAGCTGCTCACGGGGCGCGTGACGGGCGAGCGGCGGCGCGAGGTGCTGCGCGGCCTGGCCGAGGGCTCCGTCGACGTCGTGATCGGCACGCACGCGCTGATCCAAGAGGGCGTGGAGTTCGGATCGCTCGGGGTGGTGGTGATCGACGAGCAGCACCGCTTCGGGGTGGAGCAGCGTGCGGCGCTGCGCGTGAAGGGTGCGGGCGACGCCGCGCCCGACGTGCTCGTCATGACCGCCACGCCGATTCCGCGCACCGCGGCGATGACGGTCTACGGGGACCTGGAGGTGAGCGTGCTGGACGAGTTGCCGCCCGGGCGCACGCCGATCGCGACGGCACGCGTGGCGGGCGCGGCCGACGGCCCCGCGCGGTCGTCGATGTGGGCGGCGGTGCGCGAGGCGATGGCGGCGGGCCAGCAGGCATACGTCGTTTGTCCGACGATCGAGGAGAGCGAGACGCTGGAGGTCGCGTCGGCCGAGGAGACGCAGCGCGAGCTCGAGGCCGGCGCGCTCGCGGGACTACGGCTCGGGCTGCTGCACGGGCGGATGTCGGCCCAGGAGAAGGAGGAGGTGATGGCGCGGTTTCGCGCGGGCGACACCGACGTGCTGGTGGCGACCACGGTGATCGAGGTGGGCGTGGACGTGCCCAACGCGACCTGCATGGTGGTGCTGGACGCCGACCGCTTCGGCATCGCCCAGCTGCACCAGTTGCGCGGACGCGTCGGGCGCGGAACGATCGCGTCGCGCTGCTGGCTCGTGACGCCCGAGGAGGGGCCGTCGCCGCGGGTGGAGGCGCTCGTGGGGTCGACCGACGGGTTCCACCTGGCCGAGGTGGATCTCGAGCTGCGCGGGGAGGGCACGCTCATGAACGTGGCGCAGAAGGGTGCGAGCGACCTGCGCATCGCGTCGTTGCGCCGCGACCTGGACCTCGTGCTGCGGGCGCGCGAGGTGGCGACGGCGATCGTGGACGCCGACCCGACGCTGGCGCAGCACGCGGGACTGCGGGATGAGATCGCGCTGCTGCTCACCCCCGCGGACGCGGAGTACCTCTTCAAGTCGTAGTCTCGTGGCGTGCGACTGATTCCGCGCCGCGGCCCGAAGCGCGAGCCGCTGATCCGGCCCGAGGACATCCTGCTGTCCAAGCGCATCACCTGGCGCATCGACGATCCCTTCACCATCTTCGAGTGCGACCGGCTGTTTACCGAGGACGTCTATCGACGCCTCATCGCAGAGTTTCCCGCCGAGCGCCTTCGCAGAGAGTTCTCGTCGGGCAAGCTGAGGGTACGCATCGATGAGGCGAGCAATCCTCGCGAGTTTGGCGACCTCCTACGCGAGGCGCCGACGTGGGCGGCGTGCCACCGCGCCTTTCGTTCTCGGGTGTTCGTACGTGACTTCCAACGACACTTCCGAGGTCCGTTGGACCGCCGAGCGCGGCCGAAATGGCGTGGAGTCGCCCATGTGGCGCGAATGCTGGGCCTTCCACTGACATCCGTGAAGTTCGATTTCGTCATGAGTCGCCGTGGTTACCACCTGAGTCCACACACGGATGCACGAAACAAGCTCGTGGCGATGATGTTGTATCTGCCGTCTGCGGGGAGAGACCCGGCGCACCAGGCGATGGGCACGTTGTTTTGGTCTCCCAGACCAGACTCCGATCAGGGCACACATGTGGAGAAAGGATCCATGACGTCTCACAGCCTCCGAAGAGTGTTGTCCGAGGGAGAGTCGGGAGACGTCGCCGTCGAGAACTTCCTGTCGCGAGCCTCGTTGGCTGCGTCTACGGCATACCGAGAGAATTCACTTGCAGGGTTCGTGAAGGCACGAAACAGCTGGCACAGCGTGGATCTTCGCTCGATTCCGGACGGGGCCGAGCGGTGCACGGTCTTGATCAACGTCAACTCCGTTGGCGTGCCCGAACTCCTCGCCGGCATCGTGCGGCGATCCTCGTTCCTGAGTCGGCTGATGCGTTCGGCCCCCGCGGAGGTCTACTAGTCGGTCACCGTGGTCCGGCTCGGTGGGTCCCGGGCTCAAGCGTCGCTGGGTGGGAGCTCGAGGTCCCAGCGGTCGCGGCAGTCCGCGCAGCGGTAACTGACGACGTCCCCCGCGTACCACTCGCCGGCCTCGCGCGGGGCCGTGAGCAGGTGCGCGGTGCCGCCGCAGTCCACGCACACGATGGTGGGCTCGGGCGGGAGTGCGGCGTCGGCCGCGTGCGACGCGGCGGGCCGATCCGTCGGAGGCACACCGACAGTGTGGCCGCCGTAGCGTGGAGACGTGCGCGTGGTCGCGGGCGAGCTCCGGGGCCGGCGCATCGAGTCGCCCGAGGGTCGCGAGGTGCGTCCCACGATGGACAAGGCCCGTCAGGCGACCTTCAATGCACTGGGGAGTCTCGGGCTCGTGGCGGGTGCACGCATGGCCGACTGCTTCGCCGGCACCGGCGCCCTCGGGATCGAGGCGCTCTCGCGCGGTGCGGCGCACGTGACCTTCGTGGAGCGGGAGCGCGCGATGCTGGACGTGCTGCAGCGCAACCTTGCGACGCTGGGCATCACGGATCGCGCCACCGTGCTGCGCGGTGACGCTCGCGTGCAGGTGCGGGCCATGCGCGACGTGGACGTGGTGCTCGCCGATCCGCCCTACGACTTCGAGGACTGGGCGGCGTTCCTCGCGGCGGTGCCGTGCGGGTTCGTGGTGGCCGAGAGCGATCGCGAGATCGCCGCGCCGGCGGGCTGGGCGGCGGTGCGCGCGCGGCGCTACGGGCGGGCGTGGGTGACGTTCCTGCGGCGCCTCGGCGGCACGGTACGGTGACGGCGATGTCGGCACCCCGGTCGCTCACCGCGCTCGTGCCCGGGAGCTTCGATCCCATCCACCTCGGACACCTCGACGTGATCGACCAGGCCTCGCGCCTGTTTGGAGCCGTCAAGGTGGCGGTGATGCACAACCCCGACAAGGCCTCGGGCACCTTCAGCCCCGAGGAGCGGGCCCGTCTCGCCACCGCGGCGCTGACGCACCTGTCCAACGTCAGCGTGCACCTGCACGGGGGCCTCGCCGTGCAGGCGGCCCGGGACCTCGGGGCCGACTGCATCGTGAAGGGCGTGCGCGGCTCGGCCGATTACGAGACGGAGGCGCAGATGGCGCGCACCAATCGCGCGGCGGGTGGGCCCACGACCCTGCTCGTCGTGGCTTCGCCGGGTCTCGAGCACATCACGAGTCGGTTCGTGCGGGAGATCGCGTACTACGGTGGCGACGTGTCGCCGTTCGTCCCGTCGGTCGTCGCGGACGCGCTGCGATCACGCAGGAGGGGGACCTGAGCATGGACCGAACCGAGGACTTCGAGCGCGCCGACGACGGTGTCGACGGGGGCGACACGGCGACCGTGCCCGTGAACATGGGCGACACCGAGAGTCTGCTCCAGCGGGCGATCGACATGATCGAACGTGCGGGCAAGGCGGCAATGTCGGGGGCGCTCAAGGTGGATCGCAAGGAACTCACCGACATCCTCAAGGACGCACGGGACTGCCTGCCGGTCGAACTGCGCGAGGCGAATTGGATGATCAGGGAGCGCGCGGACTTCGTCGCGCAGACCCAGCGGGATGCCGACGAGGTGCTGGCCGCCTCCCGGCGCGAGGCCGAGCGGCTCGTGCAGCGCACCGAGGTGGTGCGTGCCGCGGAGGCGCGCGCCCGCGACGTGCTGCAGTCGGCCGACGAGCGCTCCAAGCGCATCAAGATGGAGACCGAGGACTTCCTGGACCGTCGCCTCGGCAGTTTCGAGGTGCTCCTGGACCGTCTCGCGCGTCAGGTCGCCGAGGGGCGTCACCGCCTCTCCATCATCTCGAAGCAGCCCGAGGCGTCGCCCGTGGACGCCGCCTCGGCGGGCCTCTTCGACGCGGAGGCAGAGGGTGGGGACGTCGGGGACGCCGAGGACGGCCGGCAGTACTAGGTGACGGCGCTCGTCGTCAACGTCGCGGAACTGACGCGACGCGCCGGCACGGTGCGTGAGATCGTACGGGAGGTGCCCGCCGGGGACGTGGGGTTCGACGACCCGCGGGTGGAAGCGGGCGGTCCCGTGTCGCTCGCAATCGAGGTGACCTCGCTGAGCGACGGCGTTCGCGTGCGCGGCCGGCTCGGGGTGGCGTGGCGCGGGGAGTGTCGGCGGTGCCTCGCCCCGATCTCGACGGTGGCCGACGTGGAGGTGGACGAGCTCTACCAGAGCCGACCGTCGTCACCCGACGCGCTGCACCTCGATGCCGAGCAGTTGGACCTGCGCCCGATGGTGCGTGACTCGCTGTTGCTGGCCGTGCCCGACGCCCCCCTGTGCCGCCCCGACTGCCGCGGCCTGTGCGCGGGATGCGGCGAGGACCTCAACGAGGGCTCGTGCCGCTGTGGGGTGCCGCAGCCCGACGGCTAGCCTGACGAGGCCATGGCGGTCCCGAAGAAGAAGAAGTCGAAGGCGCGCGGTCGCGCTCACGAGGCAGCCGCCTGGCGTCTGCGGGCACCCCACGCGAGCGTCTGCCCGCGCTGCGGTGCAGCCAAGCGGCCCCACGTCGTGTGCGGCGTGTGCGGCTGGTACAAGGGTCGCGTCGCGGTCAACGTCGACGCGCGCTAGTGCTGCCGGTCGCCGTCGACGCGCTGGGCGGCGACAAGGCGCCCGAGGAGATCGTCGCCGGAGCCCATGAGGCCGCCGCGGCGGGCATCGCCGTGGCGCTCGTGGGCCCCGCGGACCTCGCCGGTCGCGGCTCGTTGCCCGTCATCGCGGCGAGCGAAGTCATCGCGATGGACGAGGACCCCGCCGCGGCGGTGCGGGCCAAGAAGGACTCGACCCTCGTGCGTGCGGCGGAGGCCGTGCGCGACGGTCGGGCGGGGGCGATGATCTCGGCCGGCAACACGGGTGCGACCATGGCCGCGGCCCTGCTGCGCATGGGGCGCATCGAGGGCGTGAAGCGACCCGCGATCGCGACGCCGATCCCCGTCCCAGGTTCGACCCCGACGGTGCTGCTGGACGCGGGCGCGAACGCCGAAGTCGAGGCGCCGTGGCTCGTGCAATTCGCGCTCATGGGGTCGGTCTACGCGCGACAGCGCTACGGCGTCGAGCGACCCCGGGTGGGTCTGCTCTCGGTCGGCGAGGAGCCGGGCAAGGGTGACACGCTGCGCAAGGAGGCGTTCGCGCTGATGGAGGCGGCGGCTGCCGCGGGCGCGTTCCACTTCATCGGCAACGTGGAGGGTCGCGACATCGTGACCGACCGCGTGGACGTGGTGGTGACCGACGGCTTCACGGGCAACGTCGCGCTCAAGACGCTGGAGGGCTCGATGAAGGCGATCGTCAAGGCGCTGTTCGCCGTGCTCGGCAAGCCCGAGTACAAGGCGCCCGCGGACGCGCTCATGCCCGGGATGCTGGAGCTGTACGGGACGTTCGATCCCGAGTCCACGGGCGGCGCGATCCTGCTCGGCGTGGACGGCGTGTGCATCATCTCGCACGGGTCGTCATCTCGGCGCGCGATGCTCAACGGCATCCGCGTGGCGCGCGAGATGATGGAGGCCGACATGGTGGGACGCATCCGCGAGGCGGTGGCCGCGCACCCGCTGGCGCGCTGAGGCGACCCATGGTGCGCGGGGAGGGCGGCGTCGACGTCGCGGCGCTCGGCGAGATGCTCGGTCACGCGTTCGGCGACGCGAGCCTCGCGCGCACGGCGATGCAGCACGCCTCGTGGTGCGCGGAGCACGCGGGAGCGGAGTCGAACGAGCGGCTCGAGTTCCTCGGGGATGCGGTGCTCGGCTGGGTCGTGGCCGACGAGATGTACCGACGACACCCGACGCTCGAGGAGGGTCGCCTCTCCGACCTGCGCAAGAGCGTGGTCAATGCCGCGGCGCTCGCCGCGGCCGCCGAGCGCCTCGGCCTCGGCGCACACGTGCGGCTCGGCCGCGGCGAGCGGGCCGCGGGTGGCGCACGCACGCCGTCGATCCTCGCGAACGCGCTCGAGGCGCTGTTCGGTGCCGTGTACCTGGACGGTGGAGCGGCGGCCGCGCACGCCTGCGTGACGCGGGTACTCGCGGGACCGATCGGGGAGTCGCTCTCGGCGCTCGCGAGCCTCGACCCCAAGACCCGGCTCCAGGAGCTCGCCGCGCGGCGCGGCCACGGCGCACCCGAGTACGAGCTCAAGGAGCAGGGCCCCGACCACGCCAAGGAGTTCCGCGCCCTGGTGCGGGTGGGCGGCGAGGTGCGCGGCACGGGCACGGGGCGCTCCAAGAAGGCGGCGGAGCAGGAGGCGGCACGGCGCGCCTGCGAGGCGCTGGGCGGTGCCTGAGCTCCCCGAGGTCGAGACGGTCCGCCGCGGCCTCGAGCGCCACGCCGTCGGTCGCGTGGTGTCGAGCGTGGAGGTGGGGCGGGAGCGAGCGGTGCGGCGCACCGGGCGGGCCGCGGTGGTGGACGGACTCACGGGCACGCGCATCACCTCGGCGCGCCGGCGCGGCAAGTACCTCGTGTGCGACCTGGACTCGGGGGACGCGCTCATGGTGCACCTGCGCATGACCGGGCGGCTGCTCGTCGCCACGCCGGGTGCGCCGCGACCCCGCCACACGCACGTGGTGATGCACCTCGCGCCGCGCCGCGGCGCGCGTTGCGCCTCGGAACTGTGGTTCGTGGACCCGCGCACCTTCGGCGAGGTGGTGGTGTACGACCCCTCGTGCGCCGCGCGCGAGGTGCCCGACCTCGCGGCCCTCGGGGTGGACCCGATCGTGGACGACTTCGACCTGGCCGCCTTGCGACGAGCGCTCGGGCGGCGTGCGGGGCGGATCAAGGCCGTGCTGCTGGACCAGCACGCCGTCGCGGGCATCGGGAACATCTACGCCGACGAGATCCTGCACCGCGCGCGGTTGCGCCCCGACCGTCCGGCGGACCGCGTGCGCGGCGCGGCGCTGGAGCGACTGCACGCGGCGATCGTGACGGTGCTGCGGGACGCGATCGCCGACGGCGGCAGCACGCTGGAGGACACGCAGTACGTGGACCTCGAGGGCGAGCGTGGCGGCTACCAATTGCAGCACCGCGTGTACGGCCGTGCGGGCGAGCGATGCCTGACCTGCGGGAGGGGCTTCGTGCGGACCAAGACCGTCGCGAGTCGCACGACGCACTGGTGCGGGGTATGCCAGCGTTGACCCGGAGCCCCCAATTACGCTGAACGAGGCGTGTTCCTCAAAGCGTTGACCCTGAAGGGCTTCAAGTCGTTCGCCGACCCGACGACCATGATGCTGGAACCCGGCGTGACCGTGGTGGTGGGGCCCAACGGGTCGGGCAAATCCAACGTGGTGGACGCCATCGCCTGGGTGCTGGGTGCGCAGGCTCCCAGCGCGGTGCGCAGCCAGAAGATGGACGACGTGATCTTCGCGGGCACGGCCCGCCGACCCGCCCTGGGTCGGGCCGAGGTGACCCTCACGCTGGACAACTCGGGCGGACAACTGGGGATCGAATTCACCGAGGTGACGGTGACCCGCACGCTGTTTCGCTCGGGGGAGAGCGAGTACGCGCTGAACGGCGTGCAGTGCCGCCTCCTCGACATCCAGGAACTGCTGTCGGACGCGGGCGTGGGCCGCCAGCAGCACGTGATCATCAGCCAGGGCCAGATCGACGCGGTGCTGAACGCGCGGCCCGAGGACCGTCGCCAGATCATCGAGGAAGCCTCGGGCGTGCTCAAGCACCGCAAGCGCAAGGAGAAGGCTGAGCGACGCCTCGAGGCGACCGAAGGAAGCCTGCTGCGAGCGCAGGACCTGCTGCGCGAGGTGCGCCGCCAGTTGCGCCCGCTGGAGCGCCAGGCCGAGTCGGCGCGCCGCCACGACGCGATCGCCCGCGAGCTGCGGGACCTGCAGCTCTACGTGTGGGGCCGCGACATCGAGGCGCTGCAGTCGCGCATCGGCGCGCTCGAGGACGAGCGCACCGGCGGGGCCGGGGACGAAGGCATGTTGCGCGCGCAGGTGGGGGAGATCGAGGAGGTCGTGGCCCGCCTCGAGGGCGAACTGGCCCGCGGCGGCGACGGCCTCTTGGGCGACCAACTGGTGCGCGTCGAGCAGCTGCTGGGTCGCGCGCGCGGCCAGGCGGCGGTGATCGCCGAGCGGCGCCGCTCGGTGGAGCACGACCGCCACCAGCTCATGGCCGCGAGCGTGGTGGCCGCGCTGGACGGCGAGGTGCAGATCAACCGCGAAGAGGTCGAACGCGTCGAACGCGAGATCACCAAGGCCGAGACGCAGGACACGCAGCTCGCGTCGGCCGAGGCGTCGCTCGAGCGCGACCGGGCCTCGAGCGCGCAGGCCGTCGCCGCGGCGACCGAGACCGCGCAGCGCGCGATGGACGAGGCGAGCGAGTCGCATGCCGCCGCGATCGCGACGCTCGCCGCCGAGCGCGCACGCGTGGAGATGCTCGAGGCGTCGATGGCCGCCACGTCCGCGAGCGCGACGCGCGCCGCCGAAGTGCCGGGTGCGCTCGGCGTGCTGGAGGAGCTCGTCGAGATCGACGAGGAGTGGCGCGCCGCGGTGCAGGCCGGTCTGGCCGACGCGCTCGGGGCCGCCGTGCTCGCCGACCCCGCCTCGGCGCGCGCCGCGCTCGACCACCTGCGCTCGGGGGAGTCGATGGGCGCGGTCGTGGCGCTCGGCGCGTGGACCTCGGACGCGGCGCCGATCCTCATCGAAGCGTCCGCGACGCGGGGCGCGAAGCGCAGGCGCCACACCCGGCGCGCAGCGGCGCGCGAGTCGCGCGAGCCCGCACGACTCGCGCGACTGATCCGCAAGCTCTTCCGCCGCACGGACGTGACCGTGGCGGTGGTGACGCCGGACGCGATCTCGGTGACGGACGCGGCACCCGCGGTCGCCCCCGCACCCGACGTCGCGCCGACCGTCGAGGTGGCCCGTCCCGCGTGGCCCGCGCATTCGCTACGCCCGCGCGTGCGGGCCCGCACGGGCGAGCACCAGGCGGCCGTGTCGGTGCTGTTGGACGCGCTGTTGTCCAAGGTGGTCTACGCCGAGGACTTCGGGGTCGCGGTCGACCTCGCGTTCTCGCGCCCCGACGCGATCGTCGTGACGCGCGGGGGCGACCGACTCGCGATGACCGCGATGCGCGTGGGGCCGGGGGCCGTGACGGCCGAGGCCCTCGCGCGGGCCCGTGCCCGGGCGGGCGGGGCCGAGGGGGCCGCCGAGGCGGCGCGCGAGGCCCTGCAGCGGCGGCGCAGCGAACTGGAGGAGTTGCGCAACGCCTCGGTGGGTGCCGACGCCACGCCGACCGATCTCGTGCTGCGGGCCGCGGGCCTCGCGGAGCAGCGCCGCGACATGGACTCGCGCATCGCCGCCCTGCGGGAGCGCCGCGAGGTGCTGCTCGCGCGCATCTCGGAGATGGAGTCGCGGCTGGCCGCCGACAGCGAGGAGCGCGCCGCGGCCTCGGAGCGGCGCAGCAAGGTGGACGCCCGCCTCGGCGCCCTCGGACGCCTCGCCCACGTGGTGGAGGATCACGCGGAGTCCCTCGAGGTCCGCCGCCGCGACCTGCAGGACGAGCGCCAACGCCAGAGCCAGCACGTGCGCGAGATCACCGCCCGGCTCGACGCCACCCGCCGCGAGCGCGGGTCCGCGGCCGAGCAGTTGGAGGCGCGCCGCGAGCGCAACCGCAAGGTGGACGTGGAACTGGGCGAGGCCCGCGTGCGCCTCGAGGCGGCGATCGAGACGCTGAAGCGGGAGCTGGAGGTGGACGCCCACCGGGCGGTGTCGGCCCCGCAGCCGGTGATCCCCGAGGGCCAGAGCGCGCCCGAGCGGATGCGCGAGTTGGAGCGTGAGTTGCGCCTCATGGGGCCGATCAATCCGCTCGCGCTCGAGGAGTTCACCGAGCTGCAGGAGCGCAACGCATTCCTCGAGAGGGAACTCGAGGACGTCAAGGACACCCGTCGCGAGCTGCACAAGGTGATCCGCCAGATCGACCAGGAGATCCAGTCCACCTTTGCGAGCGCCTACGCCGACGTGATGGAAAACTTCGCGACGCTGTTCGCGATGCTGTTCCCGGGCGGCACGGGTCGCCTCACGCTGACCAACCCCGACGACCTGCTCATGACCGGCATCGAGGTGGAGGCCAAGCCCGGCGGCAAGAACGTGAAGAAACTCTCGCTGCTCTCGGGCGGCGAGCGCTCGCTCACGGCCCTCGCGTTCCTGTTCGCCGTGTTCCGCTCGCGGCCCTCGCCGTTCTACGTGATGGACGAGGTGGAGGCGGCGCTCGACGACGTGAACCTGCACCGGTTCCTCGCGCTGGTGGCCGAGTTCCGGCGCGACGCGCAGCTCCTCATCGTGAGCCACCAGAAGCGCACGATGGAGGCGGGAGACTCCCTGCTCGGCGTCACCATGCAGCCGGGCGGGTCGTCCAAGGTGATCGTGGAGCGCGTCGTCGCCAAGTCCGCGTGAGCGGGGGGCCGCTCCGCGAACGACTGTCGCGGGCGCGGGCCTCGATCGGGGGTGCCGTCGCGGGGGTGCTGCGGCGTTCCGACATCGACGACGAGACCTGGGCGGGGCTCGAGGCGACGCTGCTGCGGGCCGATCTCGGGGTCGCCACCACGGCGCGGGTGTTGGGCGCCTGCCGGGCCGCGGCGGGTGCGCGCGAGGTGCGCTCGGCGGAGGAGCTCTCGGTGCGCCTGCGCGCCGAACTGACCGGTCTGCTCGTGGATGCGTCGCGCGGGCTCGCGTCGGCCGGGCGGCCGTGCGTGTGGCTGGTGGTCGGGGTCAACGGCGCGGGCAAGACGACGACGATCGGCAAGCTCGCCGCGCGCGAGCGCGTGGCGGGACGCTCCGTGTTGCTCGCCGCGGGCGACACCTTCCGCGCCGCGGCGGGGGAGCAGCTCGCCACCTGGGCACGGCGTGCGGGCGCCGAGCTCGTGCGCGGGGCCGAGGGCGCCGACCCGTCGTCGGTGGTGTTCGATGCGGTGCAGCGAGCTGCGGCGCGCGGCGTCGACCTCGTGATCGCCGACACGGCGGGCCGCCTGCAGTCCAATGCGAACCTCATGGAGGAACTGCGCAAGGTGCGGCGCGTCGCGGGCAAGGCCGCCGGCACGGTGAGCGAGGTGCTGCTCGTCGTCGACGCGACCACGGGCCAGAACGGGCTCGTGCAGGCCCGCGAGTTCGCCGACGCCACGCAGGTCACGGGCGTCGTGCTCACGAAGCTGGACGGGTCGGCCAAGGGCGGCATCGTGTTCGCGATCGAGGCCGAGCTCGGGATCCCGGTGAAACTGGTGGGGCTCGGCGAGACGGTGGACGACCTCGCGCCGTTCGAGCCGACCGACTTCGTCGCCGCGCTGCTCGACGCTTGACGTCCGTCGCCCCTCGCGCGCCGGCCGAGCGGCGGGCATGGACGGCAGGGTCGTAGCCTGCGGACCTGATGTTTGACGCGCTGTCGGGTCGGCTCGGCGGGATCCTCAGGGGACTGCGCAATCGCGGGCGGCTCACCGAGCGGGACGTCGACGAGGCGCTCGCCGAGGTGCGCACCGCGCTGCTCGACGCCGACGTCAACCTGGACGTGGTGGGCCAGGTCGTGGCCGAGATCCGCGCCGCGGTCGTGGGCGCCGCGGCGTCCAAGGCCCTCGATCCCGGCCAGCAGGTGGTGAAGGCCGTGCACGCCGCGCTCGTGGGCATGCTCGGCGGCGAGACGCTCGCCATCACCTATGCGAGCGAGCCGCCGACCGTCGTGCTGATGGCGGGCCTCCAGGGCTCGGGCAAGACCACGAGCGCCGCCAAGCTCGCCGCCTGGTACAAGTCGCAGGGGCGACAGCCGCTGCTCGTCGGCGCCGACCTGCAGCGTCCCGCGGCCGTCGAGCAGTTGCGCGTGCTCGCGGGGCAGGTCGGCGCGCCCATGTGGAGCGCGGGATCGGGCGCAGCGGGCGGCGCGGGTGGGGCCGACCCCGTCGCCACCGCGCGCGGGGGCGTGGAGGAGGCGCGCCGCACCGGCCGCGACGTGGTGATCCTCGACACCGCCGGCCGCCTCGCGATCGACGACGAGATGATGGCCGAGATCGGGCGGATCTCGGCGGCGACGGCGCCCCGCTACACCTTCCTCGTCGTGGACGCGATGGTCGGCCAGGACGCGGTCACGGTGGCGCGGCGCTTCGACGAGACGCTCGCGATCGACGGCGTGATCCTCACCAAGCTCGACGGCGACGCCCGCGGCGGCGCCGCATTGTCCGTGAAGCGGGTGCTCGGCAAGCCGATCGCCTTCGCCGCGACGGGGGAGAAGCTCGAGGCCTTCGAGCAGTTCCACCCCGACCGCATGGCGGGACGGATCCTCGGCATGGGCGACATGCTGACCCTCATCGAGCAGGCCGAGCGGGCCTTCGACCAGAAGGAGGCCGAGGCCACGGCCGCCCGACTGCTGCAGGGCGAATTCACCCTCGAGGACTTCCTCGCGCAACTCCAGCAGCTCAAGAAGATGGGGTCCCTCTCGCAGGTGCTGGGGATGCTGCCCGGGGTACCGCGGGAGGTGCGCGGCGCCGAGATCGGCGACGACCAGGTGCGCCGGACCGAGGCGATCATCCGCTCCATGACGCCCGAGGAGCGGGCACGGCCCGAGATCATCAACGGGAGTCGTCGCGCGCGCATCGCGCGGGGCTCCGGCATGCAGGTCGCCGACGTGAACCGCCTCGTCAAGCAGTTCCTCGAGGCTCGCACGATGATGAAGCGCGCGGGCAAGGGTGGACGCGTTGGGCCACCCGCGGGCTTCCCGATAGTCTGACGGATCCATGTCGGTCAAGATCCGCCTCTCCCGCGTCGGCAAGCCGAAGCACCCCCACTACCGCATCATCGCCGCCGACACGCGTTCGGCCCGCGACGCCAAGGTGCTCGAGATCCTCGGCACCTACATGCCGCGACGCGAGCCCTCCGCCGTCACCGTCGACACGCCGCGCCTGCTGCGCTGGCTGCACCAGGGTGCGCTGCCCTCGGAGCGCGTGCGCAAGTTGCTGGTGGCGTGTGGCGCGTGGGCGGAATTCGAGGCCTCCAAGGCCGCGAAGTCGTCGGCCGCGACCTCGGCCCGTTCGTGAGCACCGCCCCCACCGCAGTCGCGGTGCTGGAGCACATCGTGCGCTCCATCGTGGACGTGCCCGACCAAGTGCGCGTGGAGACCGTGACGGATGACGATCAGTTGATCCTCGAGGTCCGCGTCGCCGACGGCGACCTCGGCCGCGTCATCGGTCGTCGCGGTCGCACGGCCGCCAGCATCCGCACCGTCGTGCGTGCCGCCGCCACTCGCGACGGCGCCGACGTGGATGTCGACTTCCTCGACGACTGAGTCGCCCAGCCCCGTCGGCCTCGTCGAGGTCGGTCGCGTCGGACGAGCGCACGGCGTGCGCGGGGACGTGCGCGTGGACTTCTACACGCACCGCGCCGAGCGCACGGTGCCGGGCGCGCGCCTGCACGCAGCGGGTCGGTGGCTCGTGGTGGAGCGAGCCGAGCGCGTGGTGAGCCATCCGCCGCGGCGCTCGCCGTACGACTCCACATGGCTGGTGCACTTCGAGGGCGTGGAGGATCCCGAGCGGGCGCGCACGCTCTCGGGTGCCGCCGTGTGGGCCGAGCCGCTCGGGCCCGATGGCCGGCTGTGGGTGCACGAGATCGTCGGGGCACGCGTCGTGGACGCAACCGGCACCGACCGCGGGCGGGTGGTCGCCGTGGTCGACAGTCCGGCGCATGCGATGCTGGAGCTCGACTCGGGTGCGCTCGTGCCCGTGCCGTTCGTCGTGCGGCGGGAGGACGGCGTGCTGCACGTGGCGACGCCCGAGGGGATCTTCGAATGAGCGCGGGCGGCGCGGCGGGTGCGGGCGGTGCGGCGGGCGCGGCGGGCGCGGCGGGTGCGGGCGGTGCGGCGGGCGCGGCGGGCGCGGCTGGTGCGTACCGCATCGACGTGCTCTCCGTGTTTCCCGCGATGGTGGACGCCTTCTGCGCCGAGAGTCTGCTCGGCCGGGCGCGCCGTGACGGGCTCGTGGACCTGCGATGCCACGACCTGCGCGACTGGGGCGACGCGACGCGTCGCGTGGACGACGCGATCTTCGGCGGCGGGCCCGGGATGCTGCTGCGTGCGGAGCCCGTCTTTGCCGCCGTCGAGGCGGTGGGTGCGCAGCGCCCGCTCTTCGTGCTCTCAGCGGGCGGGGCGCGCTTCGACCAGGCGATGGCGCGTCGGCTCGCCGCAGGCCCCGGCTTCTCCCTCGTGTGCGGCCGCTACGAGGGCGTGGACCACCGCGTGGTCGAGTACCTCGCGGACGGGGAGATCTCCGTGGGCGACCTCGTGCTCGCGGGCGGCGAGGTGGCCGCATGCCTCGTGATCGAGGCCACCACGCGCCTGCTCGCGGGAGTGGTGGGCAACGAGGCCTCGCCCGAGGATGAGAGTTTTGCCGAGGGCCTCCTCGAGGCGCCCCAGTACACCCGGCCGGCCGTGTGGCGCGGATGGGAGGTGCCCGAGGTCCTGCGCGGCGGCGACCACGCGCGCATCGCGCGATGGCGCCGCGCGCAGGCATTGCACCGCACGATCGCGCGACGACCCGACCTCGTGGACGCACGGGGTGGTCTCGACGAAGAGGATCGGCGGCTGTTGGAAGAGTTTCCCGCCGTCCCGTATCCTGAAGGTTCCCCATGAAGCCCACCGACATCGTGGACCGCGGCACGCTGCGCAGCGACCTGCCCGACTTCCTTCCCGGCGATGAGGTGAAGGTGCACGTGCGCGTGACCGAGGGTGGCAAGGAGCGCGTGCAGGTGTTCCAGGGCAACGTCGTGGGCATCCAGGGCTCGGGAGCGTCCGAGAGCTACACCGTGCGCAAGCTCAGCTACGGCGTGGGCGTGGAGCGCACCTTCCCCCGGCACAGTCCGTCCGTGGCCAAGCTCGAGGTCGTGCGTCGCGGCGACGTGCGCCGTGCCAAGCTCACCTACCTGCGCACGCGCCTCGGCAAGTCGGCCAAGGTGCTCGAGAAGCGCGAGGACGACGAGCGCTGAACGCGTCCGTCGCGCCCCGCGGGGCCACACATTGAACACCGACGACCTCGAGCAGTTCGAGGCCGAACGCGAGTTGCAACTCGCGCAGGAGTACCAGGACGTCGTCGGCATGTTCCGCTTCGCGGTGGAGACCGACCGACGCTTCTACTTGGCCAACTCCGTGGAGGTGGCGGTGCGGGCCGACGGTCCGCGGCCGCTCGTGGAGGTGACGCTCGGCGACGCATGGGTGTGGGACATGTACCGCAAGAGCCGCTTCGTGCCGCGGGTGCGGGTGATGACGTTCAAGGACGTGAACGTCGAGGAGCTGCCCAAGACCGAGGAGTAGGGCGGGCGGCCGACCGCTCGCGCGTGGCGCGTGGCAGGTGGGCCGAGGACCTCGTCGCGCGACACTACGAGCGCGACGGATGGCGGGTGCTGGAGCGCCGCTGGCGGGTGCGGGGCGGCGAGATCGACCTCGTGGTCGCGCGCGGGTCGGTGGTGGCGTTCGTGGAGGTCAAGGCGCGCAGCCGCGCGCGCCACGGGTCGCCCTTCGAAGCCGTCACGCCGCTCAAGCAGCGGCGCGTGCGGGCTGCCGCGACGCAGTGGCTCGCGCGGCGCCGCGCCGCACACGGGATCGATCGCGCGGTGCGGTTGCGCTTCGACGTGGCGGCGGTGGTGGGTGCGCGGGTGGAGGTGCGGGAGGGCGCGTTCTAGTCAGCCGACGAAGGCCCACGCGAGCAGCGCGGCGATGACGACGAATGCAGCCGCGACGACGGCGTAGTCGACGGGTCGCGCGCGGAATCGCCGGTGCGGGTCGAACCCCATCCCCTCAGTATCGCCGCGTAGCCTTGCCAACGTGACGGTCACGGGTGCGCTCGACACGCTGGTGGTGGAGCGTCGGGATGGCATCGTGACCGTCACGATGAACCGCCCCGCCAAGAAGAACGCCGCCACCGAGACGATGTGGCGCGAGCTCGCCGAGACGTTCACCCATATCGCGGGCCGTGCCGAGGATCGCGTCGTGGTGCTCACGGGAGCGGGCGGGGACTTCTGCTCGGGGGCGGACCTCTCGAGCCGCGGTGCAGAGGGTGGCCGCGGGGAGGGTGACCGTGGGGAGGGTGGCCGCGGGGAGGGTGACCGCGGGGGCGGTGGCCGCGACGCCGGCGGCGGGGCGCTCGAGCGTATGCGGCGCGTGAATGCGTCGTGCCTCGCGCTGCATCGACTGCCGCAGCCGACGATCGCCAAGGTGCGCGGCGTCGCCGTGGGCGCGGGCTGCAACCTCGCGCTCGGCTGCGACCTCGTGGTGGCGGCCGAGGGAGCGCGCTTCTCGGAGATCTTCGCCCGTCGCGGGCTGTCGCTCGATTACGGCGGGTCGTGGGTGTTGCCGCGGCGCGTCGGACTACACCGCGCCAACGAGCTCGCGCTGCTCGCCGAGATCATGGGCGCCGCGGACGCGGCCGCGATGGGCCTCGTGAACCGCGTGCTGCCGGACGCGGAACTGGACGCCTTCGTGGACGACTGGGCGCGGCGACTCGCGGCGGGCCCGCCCCTCGCGCTCGCCGCGAGCAAGCGCCTGTTGCAGGACTCGCTCGGTTCGTCGCTGGAGGAGGCCCTCGAGGCGGAGGCCGAGGCCCAGGTGCGCAACTTCGCGTCGGCGGACACGGCGGAGGCGATGCGGGCATTCCTCGAGAAACGGGAACCCAGGTTCACCGGTCGGTGATCGTGCGCACGGTGGCGGGTGACGCGTCGCCCCGCGTGGACACGACCGTCCCCGGGGACGAGGCGGTCCCCGACGAGCAGGGCGACGGTGGCGGGTCCGGCGGCGGGTCGCCGAGCCTCGTCACGGCCACGACGATCCCCGAGGGGTGCCCCGCACCGACGCCTGCGCAGGTGGCATTCCTCGGGCGGCTCACCGCACGCGACGACCTGACGGCCACCTACGAGTTGGTGCAGGTGCGGGCGGGGGGCCTCGGCCACTTCTCCGACGGTGCCACCGTGACGGTGCGCTACCCCAACCGCGAGGTGGAGTTCCTCGACCCGGGCGAGACCTACCTCGTGGGGGCCAAGAGCGCGCCGTACGCCGCGACGCTCGAGTCCAAGGTGCGCGAGCCGTCACCACTCTTCGGCGGCGACGCCGTGGTGGGCGTGGACGAAGCGGACGCGCCGTGCCCCGAGGTGGAAGACCCCGTCATGACGATCCTGCCCGACGGTCGGCGCATCGACGCGGGCGTGCTCGCGACGCTGCGCGGCGAGACGGGCCAGGTCGCGCTCGCCGTGCTCGTGCCCGCGGGCCTCGCGTTCGCGCTGCTCGCAGGGCTCGTGTTGCTCAAGCGACTCGTCGCGGGAGCGCGCGCGGGCCGCTGAGCCCGCGGCGCGGGGGCCCCGGGATGCAGGGAGGCCCGGGCCGTGTGGCCCGGGCCTCCCTTCGGCTCGACGAATCGTCGAGCGGCGTCATGTGGCGCGCGATCGCGCGCCGAGACGGATCAGGCCGCGCGGTACCCCTCGGCCTCGGAGCGCGCGAGCGCGATGCCGAGGATGATGAGGCCGTAGCCGGGCTTGGCCAGCACGTCTGCGACGGTGTAACCGACCTGGATGGCCGTCGTGGCGTCGGTGCTGCCCAGGCCGAGCGTGTCGGCGAGCCAGCTCTTCTCGTCACCGAGGATGTACGCGATCGGGTACACGCCCCAGGTGAAGACGAGCAGGTAGCGGAGGTTGTTGAGGCTGGTGCCGATGCTGCCGCTCTGCGACTTGAGCGCCTTGCCCACCTCGCCGCCCCACAGGTCCCAGAGGATGTAGAGCAGGAAGATGCTCGAGATGATCCCCCAGATCGTACGGGTGCTCGAGCCGTCCGCCGCCGTCTCGCCCGGGTAGCCCGCGGCGATCATGAGGACCGAGGCGATGACGAGGCGATTGCGTACGCCCGCCAACTTGTCCTTCGCGATCCCCGAGACGACGACGAGCTCGGCAACGAGCAGTGGCACGGTGAGGAGCCAGTCCGCGTAGCGGTAGCCGTCGTTCCACGCCTCGTCCGTGAGGGTGTTGAACATCCGCCAGTAGTGGTAGGCCGCGATGCCGCAGATCATCGCCGACATGGTGATGGCGCTGCGGTACGCGGGGGCCACGCGGTTGCGGGACACGAGGTAGAACACGAACGAGATCGCCATCGTTGCGACGGCGAAGCTGAACGCGTTGTACACCAGCATGCCCTGGCCACCGGAGAGGCCGAGTGCTGACAGGTCCATTGCGGTGATTGCTCCTTCCCGCACCGAGGTGCAGGTGTGGTGATGTTGCGTAGGCGGCGCACCCCTGGGCGCGCCGACCGACCGTGAGGTCGATGCATCCATCTTGCTCGGCGCGTTCGGGACCATGTGGCGACGTTCCCGTTACGATTCGGTGACGGTCGGGTCGGGGACCCCGATGGATGCGAGGCTGAACGAGGCATGTCGATGACCGCGAAAAGTCAAGATGCCGCGGTACGCCGCCGTACCGCCGACCGCCAGGTCGTGGTGGTGCGCGACGGGGCCCGCACGACGAAGCCCGATGCCGTCGTGACCGAGGAGCCGATGGAGATTCGCGCCGAGGGGCCCGGCCAGGAGGCGCGCACGATCGCGGTCACGATGCGCACGCCGGGCCACGACTTCGAATTGGCCGTCGGCTTCCTCGCCACCGAGGGCATGGTCGGCCCGCGCGGCGTGGCGACCGTGCGCTATTGCGAAGCGGTGCGCGGCGAGGAGCAACGCCACAACGTCGTGACGGTCTCGCTCGCGGACCGTTTCGACGACGCACTGTCGCGGCGCGCGATGGTGACGTCGGCGAGTTGCGGCATCTGCGGCACCGAGTCGATCGAGCGCCTGGAGCGCGAGGTGGTCGCGAGCGATCCCAACGAGGGTCCGTGGTTCGACGCGGCACTGGTGCGCCGAATGCCCGAGCTCGTGCGCGGCTCGCAACCCACCTTCGAGCGCACCGGCGGGCTGCACGCGGCGGCGCTCGTGGACGCGACGGGCGAGGCGTCCTGCGTGCGCGAGGACGTCGGGCGTCACAACGCGGTGGACAAGGTGGTCGGGCGTGCCGTGCTCGACGGCCGCCTCCCCCTCTCGGACCGGGCCCTCTTCGTCAGCGGGCGCGTGTCGTACGAGATCATCCAGAAGGCGGCGATGGCGGGCCTGCGCGTCGTGGTGGCCGTCGGCGCGCCGAGCAGCCTCGCCCTCGAGACCGCGGAGCGGCTCGGCATGACGGTCGCGGGCTTCGTGCGGGACGGTGCCGCCAACGTCTACACGCACCCGGGCCGCGTGAGAGGCTGAAGGCCCGCGCAGAGGCCCCCGTAGCTCAGCGGACAGAGCAGCGGATTTCTAATCCGTTGGCCGGAGGTTCGAATCCTCCCGGGGGCGCCAGGGTGGCCCACCCGCGCCGTATCATCTGACGGCCCCGCGGACGGGGCGCCACGGAGAGGATCGGTCGCTCGGGTGAAGAAGTTCAAGATCAAGGCGGGCGACACGGTCATCTACCCGCAGCACGGGGCGTGCATCGTGCAGCAGATCAAGCGCATGAAGGCCTTCGGCACGATCCGGGAGTACCTGATCCTCAAGACCGTCATCCACGAGATGACGCTGTCGGTGCCGACCGACATGATCGACAAGGTGGGCGTCCGCCCGCCCGTGTCGCGCAGCGAGTTGGACGACCTCGTGGCGGTGCTCGCCAAGGCCGACCCCCGCGTGCCCGCCAACTGGTCGCGGCGCTTCAAGAACCACCAGGAAAAGTTGAAGAGCGGTGACGTGTACCAGGTTGCCGAGGTGGTGCGCAATCTCGCCGTCCGCGACCGCCAGTCGGCGCTCTCGGCCGCCGAGAAGACCATGTACGACCGCGCACGCATCAACCTCGTGTCCGAGATCGCCCCGGCCCTCCGCGTCTCCACGGAGAAGGCCGAGGAGTTCCTCGACCAGGCCCTCGAGAAGGGCGTGCTGCAGGGCGCCCAGCCGTCGCCGCGACCGCCGCGCCGCTCCGCACCCAAGGCGCTGGACAAGCCGGACGTCGCGCTGACGCTGCCCTCGTCGCTTCCGCGCCGGCGGCCGACACCCAAGAAGGCGTCGGCGTCCACGAAGCCCGCGGTGAAGAAGCCCGAGGCGAAGGGGCCCGAGTCGAAGAAGCCGGCGGCGAAGAAGCCCGCGAAGCCCGCCGCGCTCGCCTAGACCGGGCCGACCGTGCGCGTCGGGTTCTGCGGGCTGGGGGTCATGGGCGGCCCAATGGCTGGCCACCTCGCGGCGCGTGGGCACACGGTCACGGCGTACAACCGCACGGCGGCGAAAGCGGAGGCCTGGCTCGCCGCCCGCGCCGGCGCGGGTCACGCCATCGCCGCCACGCCGCGCCGTGTGGCCGAGGCGAGCGAGGTCGTGATGCTGTGCGTCGGCAACGACGACGACGTGCGCGCCGTGGCGCTGGGCGACGACGGCGTGCTCGCAGGCATGCGCCCGGGTGGCGTCGTGGTGGACCACACCACCGCGAGCGCGACGGTGGCGCGCGAGTTGGCCGCCGCGTGCGCGGCACGCGGCGTGGGCTTCGTGGACGCACCCGTCTCGGGGGGTCAGGCCGGGGCGGAGAAGGGCCAGCTCACCGTGATGTGCGGCTGCGACGACGAGGCCATCTATGCGCGCGCCGAGGCGGTGATCACCGCCTACGCCAAGGCGTGCACGTGCATGGGCGGCGCGGGCGCGGGGCAACTCACGAAGATGGTCAACCAGATCTGCATCGCGGGGATCGCCCAGGGCCTCTCGGAGGCGCTGGCGTTCGCCGTGCGCGCCGGCCTGGACGCCGATCGGGTGGTGGACGTGATCTCCAAGGGCGCCGCGCAGTCCTGGCAGATGGACAACCGGGCCCGCACGATGGTGCGCGGGCAGTTCGACTTCGGCTTCGCCGTGGAGTGGATGCGCAAGGACCTCGGCATCTGCTTCGACGAGGCGGCGCGCAACGGTGCCGACCTCGCCGTCACGCGACTCATCGACGGGCTGTATGCGCGCGTCATCGAGCGCGGGGGCCGCCGCTGGGACACGAGCAGCCTCATCTCGCTGCTGCAGGATCCGCCCCCGCCGCGCTGACCCGATGAACTCGACGCTGCCTCGGATCCCGGAGATCCAAGGGCTTCGTGGACTGGCAATCACGATGGTTGTTCTGTACCACGGAGGACTTGCGCTCAGCGGAGGTTTCGTCGGCGTCGACGTCTTCTTCGTTGTCTCGGGCTTCGTGATCGGCCGACTTGTGTGGACTGAGTTCCTCGAAACCAATCGCATCTCCTGGACCACGTTCTTCCGTCGGCGCGCCTGGCGCCTCCTGCCGCTGTACTCGCTCACCATGGTCGCCGTTGTGGTCTGGGACTTTGTCGAGGGTGGCCCGGCCTTGGTCGGAGGACTTCGCGCAGTGTTGCGCCCCGCGACCTACTTTGCAACCAACTGGTTCTTCTTTCTCGACAGGTCGTACGTCGATCTCGATGGCCATCCGCTTCGCCATCTGTGGTCACTCGCGGTGGAGGAACAGTTCTATATCGCAATGCCGGTGCTGCTGGTGGTGCTGCTACTCGCCCATCGGCGATCGCGGCACGGTCGGTGGTGGGTGATTGGCACGGTCGGCGCGATCTCGCTTGCTGGTTCCGTCGTCCTTGTCGACGTGTCGCTTCGCGTCGGAGTCCCGCAGTTTCTGCTGCCGGAGCGATTTGCCTTCTTCTCTCCGGCGACACGAGCGTGGGAGTTCGTCGTTGGCGTCGCGGTTGCTGTCGGGACTGCGGGGTCGCGTGACGCGGCATTGGTGCCGCTTTGGGTCGGGCGCGCCATCGGCGAAGCACTCAGCGTCTTGGGTCTCGGGGCGATCGCAGTATCGGCAGCGTTCCTCGATTCGTGGCAGCCATTCCCGGGAGTGCGTTCCATTCCGGTCGTCGCTGGGTCGGCGGCACTCGTTGGCTTTGCCCCGGGATCTCAATTGGTTGGGCGCGTCCTGAGGGCACCGGCGCTGGTGCGTCTCGGCGACTACTCGTATGGCCTCTATCTGGTGCACTGGCCCCTCCTCGTCTTGATCGAACGGCGGTGGGGAGATGCGCTCGCCCTTCGCATCGCCGTGCTTGTCGCATCCCTCGGGGTCGCGGTGTTGCTTGCGCGCTACTTCGAGCGGCCCACGACGCGTCTCGGTCGGCGCAGCCTTCGCGGGGGTACCGCGATACTGATCATCGTTGCGGTTGCTCCGTTGATCGCTGCGGAGCTGTTGGCGCGCCTGTCGGCCCGACCGCACGCCTCGGCCGTCGCGGCGGTCGGCGATGTCCGACCACCGCGCCAGACGACCCGAAACCTCGGGGCCGTGGTCTGTCTGGACGAGCACACCGCTTTGTTGGCGCGACGCGGTTCGGCATGTGTCGAGGGGACGCTCGGGGGTCGTCTCGTGGCTTTGGTCGGGGATTCGCATGCGTACTCGGTGAGCGAGGGCGTGGTTGCCGCTGCGCGTCGTGCCGAGGCGAGCATCTATACGTGGTCGCGCTCAGGGTGTCCCTTCCTTGTGGCGTCGTCGCCCAACCGCCTCTGCAACGGCAATCGCGACCGTGTGACCGAGGACCTCCGCGGCCTGCGGCCGGACGTCGTGGTCGTCGTAAACGGGATCAACCATTACCTCGAAGGGCTGCGCTCCGAGCGCCAAGTCCCATGGGGCTTGCGCATTCGTCTCGCGGCTGCTGCCGAACGAACCGCAGAGACGGTTCGATTCCTACGAGACGAGGGGTTTGCCGTCATCCTCGTGCTCGAAGTGCCGACTGTTGGTGAAGTGGACGGCGTCGTTTCGCTCGAAGACCTCAAGGTTCGGGCCACGTACGCTGCCGATCTTCGCGGTCGACTCGCGGACCTACCTGATGCGACCCGCAACCGCGTGCGCATTGTGGAGCCCGCGGAGCGTCTGTGCCCGAACGGTCGGTGCGGGTGGTCGATCGGAGGGGTGGTTCGTCATCTCGACGACCAACACCTCAATGCGGATGGCGCCCTGCTCGTCTCACCCCTGTTCGACGAACCACTCGCTGCACTCCTCGGCGTGGCTGGAGGGCTGGGTGGCTAGTGGCCCGCGGCCGCGGTCGCGAAGGCGTCCATGAGTCGGTCCAGCTCGGCGTCGGTGATCACGAGCGGCGGACAGAAGGTGTTGGTGTCGGTGTTGATCGCCCGCGTGATCGCGCCGAGCTCCAGCATGCGGTCGCGGATCTTCGCGTTGTCCTGACCGGGGTGCAGGCCCGCCGCCCAGACCGCACCCTCCCCGCGGCGGCTCGCGATCACGCCGTCGGCGACGAGCGCCGAGAGTGCGGCGTCGATGCGCGCCCCCACGTGGCGGGCCCGCTCGCGCAGCCGCTCGCGCTCCATGATCTCGAGGTTGACGAGCGCGGCGGCGCACGCGGATGCGTGCCCCGAGTAGGTGTAGCCGTGGCGCAGGAAGAAGCCGGGGTCGGCCTCGAGCGGCGCGCGCACCGCGCGCCCGAGGATCACGCCGCCGAGCGGCTGGTAGCCCGAGGTCACGGCCTTGGCGAAGCAGGTGAGGTCGGGTACCACACCGAAGTGCTGCGCGCCGAACCACTGGCCCAGCCGGCAGAAGCCGGTGATGACCTCGTCGAAGATGAGGTACGCGCCGTGCCGATCGCACAGCCGACGCAGCCCCTCGAGGTAGCCCGGCGCGGGCGGGTACACGCCCCCGGCCCCCTGCACCGGCTCGGCCAGCACGGCCGCGATGCGCTCCGACTCGCGCGACATCACCACGCTGAGGGCCTCGAGGTCGTCGCTCTCCACCTGTTCGACGTCGGGCACCAAGGGACCCCAGCCCACCTTGTTGAGCGGCAGGCCCTGCGCGCTCGTGCCGCCGTAGTTGGTGCCGTGGTAGCCGCGCATCCGCGAGACGATCAACGTGCGACCCGGTCGGCCCGCCTGCACGTGGGCGAGGCGCGCGAGCTTCATGGCCGTGTCGACGGCCTCCGAGCCGCTGCTGCAGAGGAACACGCGGGCGTCCGGCATCGGCGACAGGTCGCGGAGGCGTTCCGCGAGCCGCTCGGCCGGCACGCTCGTGAACGGATCGAACGTGCTGTACGACTCGAGCGTCGCGATCTGGTAGCGCACCGCATCGGCGATCTCGCGGCGACCGTGGCCGACCGCGCAGTACCAGAGGCTGGCCATTCCGTCGACGTACTCGCGCCCCGCCGAGTCCCACACGCGCGCACCCTCGCCGCGCACGAGCGGGATGAACGCATCCTTCGTCGGCTTGGCGAACGGGTGCAAGAAGGCCGACGGCACGTCAGACACGCTAGTTGTGGCGCGCCTAGGCTGACCTGCGGTGAAGGGTCTCATCCTTTCCGGCGGCGCCGGTACGCGCCTGCGGCCGATCACCCACACGAGCGCCAAACAGCTCGTCCCGATCGCCAACAAGCCGATCCTCTTCTACGGCATCGAGGCGATGGCCCGCGCGGGCATCCGCGAGATCGGCATCATCGTGGGCACCACGCGTGAGGAGATCAAGGCCGCCGTGGGGGACGGCTCGCAGTTCGGCGTGGAGGTGACCTACATCCCGCAGGACCAGCCCCTCGGTCTCGCGCACTGCGTGCTCATCGCCCGTGACTACCTCGGCGACGAAGACTTCGTCATGTACCTCGGCGACAACATGCTCGAGCAGGGCCTCGAGGAGTTCGTGGAGCGCTTCGAGGAGGCGCGCCGCGCGCCGACGGGGCGGCCGGCCGCGCAGATCCTCCTCTCTCACGTGGAGGACCCGCGCCAGTTCGGCGTGGCCGAGGTGGATGCGAGCGGCCACGTGGTGCGACTCGTCGAGAAGCCCAAGGACCCGCCGTCGGACCTCGCGCTCGTCGGGGTGTACCTGTTCGACCCCACGATTCACGAGGCCGTGCGGGCCATCGCGCCGTCGGCCCGCGGCGAGCTGGAGATCACCGACGCGATCCAGTGGCTGGTGAGCAGCGGCATGCCCGTGCGCCACGAGGTGCTGCGCGGCTGGTGGATCGACACGGGCAAGAAGGATCCGCTGCTGGAGTGCAACCGCCTCGTGCTGGACGTCATGACGCCACGGACCGACGGCACGGTGGACGCCGCCTCGCAGATCCAGGGTCGCGTCGTGATCGAGAAGGGGGCGAAGGTGTCGCGTTCGCGCATCCGCGGGCCGGTGGTGATCGGCGCCGACGCGATCGTGGAGGAGACCTACGTCGGTCCCTACACCTCGATCGGCCGGGGCTGTCGCCTCGTGCGCAGCGAGATCGAACATTCGGTGGTGCTGGACGGCTCGTCGATCGTGGGCGTCACGCGGATCACGGACTCGCTGATCGGCCGCGACGTGGAGGTCGTGCGCAGCGAACAGCAGCCCCGCGCCCTGCGCCTGATGCTCGGCGACGACTCCAAGGTCGAACTGGAATAGCGGTGCCCGCGGTCGTCACGGAGAGCGACACGATCGCCGGGGTGCGGATCGTGGAGCCGCAGATCCACGGGGACGCCCGCGGGTACTTCGTCGAGACCTACCGGCGCGAATGGTTCCCGCTCGGACGCGAGATGCTGCAGGGCAACCGCGGCGACCGACAGGCCGGTGCCGTGGTGGGTCTGCACTACCACCTGCACCAGGCCGACTACTGGTACGTGCCGTTCGGTACCTGTCGCGTCGTGCTGCACGACCTGCGCCAGGGCTCGCCCACGGACGCGGCCACGCAGGTGATCGACCTCGGTCGGCGCGCCGACGGCACGCACGACCACCGCGGCGTCTTCATCCCGCCCGGCGTCGCGCACGGCTTCGCCGCGCTCAGCGACATGACGATCACCTACCTCGTGGACGGCTACTACAACCCCGCCGACGAGCTCGGGCTGCGCTGGGACGACCCGGCGGTGCGGGCGGACTGGGGCGTCGCGTCGCCGACGCTCTCGGCGCGCGACGGGGCCAACCCGGGCCGCGACGCGATCCCGCCGGCGCTGCGGCCCGTGTGGCCGATGCGCACCTGAGACCGCACGCGTGAGGATCTTCGTCACCGGCGGTGCCGGTTTCATCGGGTCCAACTACGCGCGCTGGGTGCTGCGCCACACCGACCACTCCGTCACCGTGTACGACGCACTCACGTATGCGGGCAACCTCTCGACGCTGAAGGACGTGGACGACGACCCGCGGTTCTCGTTCGTCAGGGGCAACGTGTGCCACCCCGCCGACGTGGAGGCCGCGATGCGCGATCACGACGCCGTGGTGCACTTCGCCGCCGAGAGCCACGTGGACCGTTCGATCGCCTCGGGCGAGGATTTCATCCTGACGAACTGCTTCGGTACCAACGTGGTGATCGACGCGGCGAGGCGCCTCGGCGTGTCGCGCGTGCTGCACATCGGCACCGACGAGGTGTACGGCTCGGTCGAGACGGGCTCGTCCACCGAGTCCGATCCTCTGGAGCCACGCAGCCCCTACGCGGCGTCCAAGGCCGGGTCCGACCTGATCGCGCTGTCGTACCACGCGACGCACGGCGTGCCCGTGCTCGTGACGCGCTGCACCAACAATTTCGGTCCGTACCAGTACCCCGAGAAGGCGATCCCGCTCTTCACGACCAACCTGCTGGACGGCGGCACGATCCCGCTCTACGGCGACGGCCTCAACGAGCGCGACTGGCTCTTCGTGGACGACCACTGCGCGGGCGTGCACCTCGTGCTCGAGCGCGGCGAGCCGGGCGAGATCTACAACATCGGGGCGGGCAACGAGACCCCCAACCGGGTGCTGGTGGACAAGCTGCTGGCGCTGCTCGGCAAGGACGAGTCCAGGGTGCGCTACGTGCCCGATCGGCTCGGCCACGACCGGCGCTACTCGGTGGACGTGGGCAAGGTCACGCGCCTGGGGTGGCGTCGGGCGCGCTCGCTGGACGAGGCGCTCGAGGAGACCGTGCGGTGGTACCGCGACAACCGTTGGTGGTGGGAGCCGCTCAAGGCCCGGCCGCGCTGAGGTGAGCCTGCGATGAGGATGCTCGTCACGGGCGCCGCGGGCCAGCTCGGCACCGAGCTCGTCGGCGCTGCGCGGGCCGCGGGGCACGAGGTCGTGGCGACCGCACGGCACACGCGCGGGGACCGCGGGCTCGCGCCCCTCGACGTGACCGACCGCGACGCCGTGGCGCGTGCGGTGGCCGAGGTCGCGCCGGAGGTGGTGCTGCACGCGGCCGCATGGACCGCGGTGGACGCCTGCGAGTCGGATCCCGCGCGTGCACACCGCGTCAACGCAGAGGCCACCCGCCACGTGGCGGCGGCGGCGCGCGCGGTGGGCGCACGCGTGGTGTACGTGTCGACCGACTACGTCTTCGACGGCACCAAGCCGACGCCCTACGCCGAAACCGACGCGCCCGCGCCACGCAGCGTGTACGGCGTGTCGAAGTTGGCGGGGGAGCGGGCCGTGGATCCGGCGCGGGACGCGATCGTGCGCATCTCCTGGGTGTGCGGTGCGACCGGGCCGAACATGGTCAAGACGATCCTGCGACTCGCGGGCGCGGCGGGCACCCTGCGGTTCGTCGACGACCAGCGCGGGCACCCCACCTTCGCCGACGACGCCGCGCGGATGCTCGTGCGGCTCGCCTCCGAGGGTCGCACCGGCACCTGGCACGTGACCAACCAAGGGGCGGTGTCGTGGTACGAGTTTGCGCGCGAGGTGCTACGTGCCGCGGGTCACGCCCCGTCGCGCGTGGAGCCGATCGCCACCGCGGACCTCGTGCCACCGCGTCCGGCGCCGCGGCCCGCGAACTCGGTGCTCGACAACGCGGCGCTGCGCGCCGCCGACATTCCCCTGCTCGACGACTTTCGTGTCCCGCTCGGGCGCCTCGTGGCGCAACTGGGTAGAGTCACGATGTGACCCCCGCCAGCCTGCTCGCGGAGATCGGGCCCGTCGCGGAACGCCTCTACGACCGCCACATGGCGGCCGCCAAGGAGTGGTTTCCCCACGAGATGGTGCCGTGGGGTCGCGGCCGGGACTTCGAGTCGGGCCGCCCGTGGGGCGCGTCGGATGCCGACATGGGCGACGGGGTGGCGCCGTTGCCCGAGGCCGTGCGCCTCTCGCTGTATCTCAACCTGCTCACCGAGGACAACCTGCCGTACTACACCCGCGACGTGAACGCGCTGTTCGCCGGCGGGGGAGGCGCATACGACGCGTGGGCGCGCAACTGGACGGCCGAGGAGGGTCGCCACTCGATCGTCATCCGTGACTGGCTGATGGTCACGCGCGCCACCGACCCCGTGGAGCTCGAGCGAGGCCGCATGTCGCAGGTGCGGGGTGCGCAGGTGCCCGCCCCCGAGGACCTCTACGAGGGTCTCGCGTACCTGAGCATGCAGGAACTCGCCACGCGCATCGCCCACCGCAACACGGGCAAGCTCATCGACGACCCCGCGGGCCAGGCGATCATGCTGCGCGTCGGCAACGACGAGAACCTGCACTACATCTTCTACCGAGACCTCGCCGCAGCGGCCCTCGAGGTCGCGCCGTCCGAGATGGTGCTTGGCATCGAGCGGGCGGTGCGCACGTTCGCGATGCCCGGCACGGGGATCCCGGACTTCGACCGGATCGCCCGCGAGGTGGCGCGTGCGGGCATCTACGACCTGGCCATCCACCACGACCAGATCCTCGAGCCCGTCGTGATGCGCCACTGGAAGGTTGCCGACCTCACGGGTCTGAGCGACGAGGCCGAACGGGCCAGGGAGGCCCTCCTTGGGCGGCTCGCCCGCGTGGCCAAGGTGGCCCGCAGGCTCAGCTCGGAGCGGGTCGGCGCCTGACCGAAAGCCCGCGAGCTGTGCGGTGAGGCAGGGTCGCACCCCCTTTGCGCCATCGGGGGCGAAGGGCTAGCGTCTGGGTGTCGGGCGGCACAGTGCTCTCGGCGAAACATCACAGAGGGGACACATTCGTGACTGAGGTTCGGTTCACTTCGCGTACGGTTTCGCGCCGCACGGTCATCAAGGGTGCGGCGGCCACCGCCGCGGTCATCCCGATGACGCAGATCCTGGGTGGCGAGGTACACGCCGCCGGCAAGGTGCTGCGCGTGGGACACACCAAGCAAAACCAGGCCGCATCGCCGGCGACCACGGCCGACGGTGGGTCGTTGCAGATCCTCGGCTGCGTCGGGGAGTGGCTCGCGTGGGTCGCCCAGGACGGCAGCCTCGAGCCCCGCGTCGCGGAGAGTTGGAAGGCGAGCAACGGCCTCAAGACCTGGACGTTCAAGATCCGCAAGGGCATCAAGTTCCACGACGGCACGGAGCTGACGGCCGACGACGTCGTGTGGACCTTCAAGTGGCACCTGACCGCGTCAAACGCGTCGTCGCAGGTGGGCAACTACAAGGGCGTGCTCTCGGCGGCCGGGGTCGTCAAGACCGGGGCGTACGAGGTCACGTTCAACCTCGACTCGCCCGACTCGAGCTTCCCCTTCACGGTGGCGTCCACGAGTTATGGCTCGTTGATCATGCCCGACGGCGTGGCGGGCGACAAGACCTGGATCGCCAAGATGATCTCGGCGGGCCCGTGGGTGCTCGAGAGCCACGTGGAGGGCAACAAGACGGTTTTCACGCGCAACGACAACTACTGGGACGAGAGCCGACGGCCGGCGTTCGAGAAGCTGGAGATGATCCAGTTCGCGTCCGCGGCCGCAGCGGTCCCGCAGCTCACGACCGGCAAGATCGACGTGATCCTCGCGCTGTCTGCCGAGGATGCGGTGAAGCTCAAGAAGAACAAGAAGATCACGCTCGACCTCACGCCGGGCGCCCGCACACTGCACGGGCACATGCGGTGCGACTGGGGTCCGTTCACGGACAAGCGCGTCCGGCGTGCCGCGGCGCTCACCCTCAATCGCGCGGGCTACATCAAGGGCGTGATGAAGGGATTCGCCACGTTCGGCAACGACAGCCCGATGGATCCGTACCCGACCCGCGACACGACCGTGCCGCAGCGTGAGAAAGACCTCGCCGAGGCCAAGAAGCTGATGGCTGCGGCGGGCAACAAGGGCTTCACCGTTGACCTGTCGAGTTGGCAGCGCGACGACATCGTGAAGTTCGCCCAGGTCATCAAGGACTCGCTCAAGGCCATCGGCATCACGGCGAACCTGAAGATCGACGGTCCGAGCGCCGCGGTGTACTACGGCGACCCGTACCCCTCGGTGAAGGGCAAGATCTTCGAGTACGACAACAATGCCTGGCTGGCGTCCAACCTCGGCGTCACCGACTGGGGCGGCCGTGCGGTGCCGGATGTGTACCTGCGTCGCGAGTTCAAATCGACGGGTGACTGGAGCGCCGCGCACTACAACAGCGCGGCCTTTGACGCCGCCGCCGACGAGTACCTCCAGGCGGCGAGCCCAGCGAAGAAGAAGGTGGCGAGCGGCAAGATCCAGCGCATCGCGCTGGAGGACACGCCGTACATCATCTCCTACTACGACGTGGGCATCTCGCCCCGGCGAGCCAACATCAAGGGCGTGTTCGTCAACAGCATGTCCCAGATCGACACGTCGCGCGCGACGGGCTGATCGAATCGTTCTACGCCAGAGGGGTCGGCACCTCCGGGTGCCGACCCCTCTGGCGCGTATCGGCGCCTGTCGCTCACGCCCGTCTAACGTGAGATGTCCGCCATGATGCGATACACCCTCAAGCGGCTGGGCCTCTCGTTCGTCACCGTCGCGATCGTCGCGACCGTCGTGTTCTTCCTCACCCGGGTTCTCCCTGGGGACGCCGCGAAGCGGATACTCGGGCGCGATGCGGAGCCCGAGCAGTTGGCGGCGCTGCGGGAGCAGCTGGGGCTCACGCGCCCACTGCTCGTGCAGTTCGGGGTGTGGATCGGTGACCTGGCAAGGGGCGACCTCGGGGACTCGATCCAGTACGGGATGCCGGTCTCCGAGATCCTCCTCCCCGCGATCGGGTACTCGGCGCGACTCGCGGGCTTCGCCTTTGCGCTGATCGTCCCCGTCAGCATCCTGGCGGGGGTCGTCTCGGCGCTGCGCCGCGGCCGGCCGATCGATCGCGTGATCACGGTCGGGGGTCTCTCGACGGCCGTCATCCCCGAGTTCGTCTGGGCGGTCATCTTCGTCCTGCTGTTCGGCGTCACCCTCGAGTGGCTGCCTGTCACGGCGTTTCCCGACGATCCCTCGGCCGGCACGCTCGAGTACCTGCGCCACCTGCTGCTCCCATCCCTCGCGATCCTGCTGGTGCTCTTCGGCTACATCGCCCGCATCACCCGTGCGGGGGTGATTGAGGCCCTCGATGCGGACTACACCCGCACGGCCGTGCTGAAGGGCCTCCCGATGCGGACCGCGGTCCGGCGCCACGTCTTGCGCAACGCCCTGCTGCCCACGATTGCGGTGATCGCATCCCAGATCCCGTACCTCATCGGCGGGCTCGTGGCGGTCGAGATCGTCTTCGCGTACCCCGGCTTTGGATCCGTGCTCCTCGACGCGGTGTCCCAGCGTGACTACCCGATGCTGCAGGCTGCCGTCATGCTCACGAGCGTCGTCATCGTGGCGTTCCAGCTGGTCGCCGATCTGCTGTTTGCGGTCCTCAATCCGCGCATCCGCACCGCGGTGGCCGAGTGAGCGGCATGGACGCCGCCGCGGCGGGTGCGGAGATGCGGGGCGCCGCCGCGAAGGCGGCGATCCGAGCCGAGCGGTTCGCCGCGCTCCGCCGCAACTCGGCGTTCATCTCGGGCGCGGCGATCCTGGGATTCTGGGTCCTCGCAGCGATCTTCGGTCGTGTGCTGTCGCCGTTCGATCCCGAGTTCATCGATCTCGAGGCGACCGCGCTACCCCCCGACGGCACCTACTGGTTCGGCACCGACCCGCTCGGCAGGGACGTCTTCAGCCGCGTGATGTTCGGGTCTCGCCAGATCCTCGTGATGGCGGCGTCGGCCACGGTGCTCGGCACCGTCGTCGGGGTGGCGCTCGGCCTGACGGCCGGGTACTTCAAGGGTCGCCTGGACCTGCTTCTGATGCGCCTCCTCGAGGCGATCTCGGCGATCCCCGTCATCGTGGTGGCACTCGTCGCGATCGCGGCCCTCGGCGGGGCCTCGGTACCGCTGACGATCGTCATCATCGGATTCGTGTTCTCGCCGATCATCGCGCGCACGGTGCGCGCCGCGGTACTGGCCGAGGCGGAGCTGGACTACGTCGCCGCCGCGCGGCTGCGCACCGAGGGCACGAGGCACATCCTCTTCCGCGAGATCCTGCCCAACGTGATGGGCCCGATCATCGTCGAGTTCACCGTGCGCCTCGGGTACGCGATCTTTGCCGTCGCGACGCTGTCGTTCCTCGGCGTGGGGATCGAGCCCGGGTCGCCCAACTGGGGCTCACAGGTCGCCGAGAACTGGGACAACATCTTCGCGGGCGAGTGGTGGGCCACGCTGGCGCCGGCCACGGCCATCGCCACGCTCGCCGTGAGCGTCAATCTCATCGCCGACGGCCTGCTGGAGGCCTTCGAGTCGTGACGGCACCCACACTGGAGGTCCGCGACCTCGACGTCGCCTACACCGTGCGCGGCCTCGACCGCGCCGTGCTGCGGGGCGTGTCGTTCTCCGTGCGCGCCGGGGAGGCCTACGGCCTCGTGGGGGAGTCGGGCTGCGGCAAGTCCACCGCCGCCTACGCGGGCCTGCGCTACCTGCCCCGCAACGGCCACGTCACCGGTGGCTCGATCCTCTTCGAGGGTCGGGACATGCTGGCGATGTCGGACGCCGAGGTGCGCGACCTGCGCACCCGCGCGATCGCGATGGTGTACCAAAACCCGATCGCGGCGCTCAACCCGACGATCCGCGTCGGGGAGCAGATCGCCGAGGTCTTCCGGCTCGGGGGCGCCTCGGCCTCCGACGCCACGGCCCGGGCGGAGCAGGCCCTCGTGCGCGTGCAGATCGCGGACGCGGGACGCGTGATGCGCCGCTACCCGCACCAGCTCTCGGGAGGCATGGCGCAGCGCGTGGTGATCGCCATGGCGTTGGCCAACGAGCCGCGCCTGCTCGTCATGGACGAGCCCACGACGGGCCTCGACGCCACCGTCGAGGCCGAGGTGCTCGACCTCGTGCGGGGGCTGCGCCGCGAGATCAACACGGCCGTACTCTTCATCAGCCACAACCTGGGCGTGATCCGCCACATGTGCGACCGGGTCGGGGTCCTCTACGCCGGCGCGCTGGTGGAGGAGGGTCCGACGTCCCGCCTGTTGTCGTCGCCGAGCCACCCGTACACCGTCGGGCTGTTGCGCTGCATTCCCCGCGGCGGCCTGCACAAGTCGACCGACCGCCTCGACACCATCCCGGGCACCCCCCCGCCGCTCGGCGCGGACCTGCCGGGCTGCGTGTTCGTCGACCGCTGCGCGATCGCGGACGACCGGTGTCGGACAGAGCGCCCGGCGGCGACCGGCCTCGGCGCGGCGCACGAGGTGCGCTGTCACCACCACGACCGCGCGGCCCGCCTCCCGCGGGCGGTCGAGGCGGTCCGCGCGGGCTCAGGAGACGGCTCCGCACGCGTCGGCGAGCAACTGCTCGAGGTGGGGCACCTGTCCAAGGTCTTCACCCAGGACGGCCACCACGTGAGGGTGCTCAACGACGTCTCGGTGACCGTCGGCGTCGGCGAGACCCTCGGCCTCGTGGGCGAGTCGGGCTCGGGCAAGACGACGCTGGCCAAGACCGTGCTCGGGCTCACCGCGCCCGAGGAGGGCAGCGTGGTGCGGCTCGACGGCAAGGCGCTGGCGGCCACGCTGGTCAAGCGCGACCGCGCCGAGGTCGGGGCCATGCAGATCGTGTTCCAGAATCCTGACCAGGCCCTCAATCGGCGCCACAGCGTCACGCGCATCGTGGCCCGTGCCGTGCAGCGGCTCGGCGAGGTGGCCCAGGACGCGGCCGAGCGGCGAGCCCACGAGTTACTCTCGGGCATGCGCGTTGACGAGACGCTCCACAGTGTGCGGCCCGGGCAGCTGTCGGGCGGGCTCAAGCAACGCGTGGCGATTTCTCGCGCGTTCGCGGGCACGCCCCAACTCGTGGTGTGCGACGAGCCCACGAGCGCGCTCGACGTGAGCGTGCAAGCCGCGATCCTCAACCTCCTGGTCGACCTCCAGCGCGCGGAGGGCGTGAGCTATGTCTTCATCACGCACGACCTCGGCGTCGTGCGGTACATCTCCGACAAGATCGCGGTGCTCTACCTGGGGCGCGTCGTGGAGTTCGGGCCCTCGGACGTCGTGTTCGCGGGGCCGCACCACCCGTACACCGAGGCGCTCCTGTCCGCGGTACCCAACGTGGACGGCTCGGTCCGCGAGCGGATCCCGCTCGAGGGCCAGGTGCCGAGCCCGTCCAACCCGCCGTCGGGGTGCGTGTTGCATCCGCGGTGTCCGCGCCGCGCGGGCTCGGGCGTGGAACACCTGTGCGACACGGAGGAGCCGGAGCTCGCCGAGGTGGAGCCCGGGCACTTCCTGCGCTGCCACATCCCGCTCCCGCGGCTGCGCGAAGTGCAGGTCGCGGCGCCGACCCGGCGCTAGTGGGCATGGTCGACGCCGCGCGCGTTGCCGCGGAGTACCGCGCCGAGGGTTATGCCGTCGTCCGCGGGCTGATCCCGCCCGACGATGCAGAGGAGCTGCGCCGCCGATCCCGGGTCGTCTACGCGGCGGGCATGGCGCACCCGTGCACCTACCGGCACGGCAACCTCGTCTATGAGGTCCTGCCCGAGACGCACTTCCCGTCGCGCTACGTCGTGCAGGCCCACTGGCCGGCTTGGGAGCACCCGTGGTTCGACGCGTTCCGCTCGCGCCGCGAGATCGGCGCGGTCCTTGCGCCGCTGCTCGGTGACGACATAAAGCAGGTGGCACAGCAGATCCATTGGAAGCCGCCGGGCGCCGGCCTCACGGGCTACCGCCTCCATCAGGACCTGCGCTTCCGCGACGCGCGCGAGGCCTACATCGACATCGTGGCCGACACCGTGACGGTCGGGATCGCGATCGATCGCTGCACGAGGGACAACGGCTGCCTCCGGGTGGTGCCGCGGAGCCATCTGCGCGGATATCTCGGACTGTCCGACGAGGGCGAGACGATCATGAAGGGCCTCACGGGCGACGACGAACTGCGGCGCGCGGGTATCGACCCCGCCGCGGTGGTGGACGTCGAGCTCGAGCCGGGTGACGCCGTGATCTGGGGCCTGCTCACGGTGCACGGCTCGCTGCCCAACCACTCGGACCGGGATCGCGCCTTCATGATCTCGAGCTACGTGCGCGGCACCTCGGATCGGGGGGAGTGGGCGATCCGGGGTGGCGCGCCCGTGATGCTCGGTGCGCAGCCGACTCTCTGCAAGTTCGAGGACCTCGACGAGTGGCGCTCGCCGAGGTACGTGGATAACGCGTGGTACGCCGACGTCGCCCCCGGCGTGCAGGTGGCGGCGCCGAAGGGGCGTTAGGCGCGCATCCTGGAGCCGCTCGGGTCGAGGATCGGCTCGAGCTGGAGGTGCGCCGGACGGCGCTTGCCGATGATCTCGATCTCGAAGCCCGTGGTGCCCTCGCGGGCGAGCGCGGCCGGCACGTAGCCCATCGCGAGCGAGGTCGCCGAGTAGTGCGCGTAGCCGCCGCTCGTGATCCAGCCCACGACCTGGCCGTCGTGCCAGACCGGTTCGTCGCCGATCACGTCGGCGGGCTCGTCGGGATCCACGTCCACGCGGAACACCACGAGGCGTCGCGCGGGACCGCCAGCCGCCTTCTCTTGCTCGACGGCGGCGCGGCCGACGAAGTCATGGTCGAACTTGAGCGACCGGTCCATGCCCGCCTCGAGCGGCGTGTAGATGGGCCGGTACTCGCGGAACCACGTGCCGAAGCTCTTCTCGAGGCGCATCGTGATGAGGGCGCGAAACCCGAAGAGGCGCATGTCGTACTCGCGGCCCGCGTCCCAGATGAAGTCGAAGAGGTAGCGCTGGTATTCGGGTGCCATCCACATCTCGTAGCCGAGGTCGCCCGTGTAGGTCATGCGCGACAGCCAGACCGGCGCCATGCCGAGCCGCTCGCGGCGGAAGGCCATGAAGGGGAAGTCGGCCGAGGCGAGCGAGCAGCCCGCGACCTTCTGCAGCACGTCGCGCGAGCGCGGCCCCGCCACCGTGAGCCCCACCATCGACAGCGACAGCGTTTCGAAGCGGATCGGGGATCCCGCGGGGAGGTGCGCGAGGAACCAGCGCGGATGGTGCACCTCGGCGGCTTGCGAGCCGAACAGGTAGAACTCCTCCTCGCCGACGCGTGACACGGAGAATTCACCCTCGATGCGGCCCTTCGGGTTGAGCATCGCGGTGAGCACGGTGCGGTGCATCTGCGGAAGACGCGCCGTGAACAGGCCCTGCAGCCACTCCGAGGCGCCCGGGCCGCTCACGCGGTACTTGGCGAAGTTGGAGGCCTCGGAGAACCCCACGCGCTCGCGCACCGCGCGGCTCTCCTCGGCCACGAGCGGAAAGGCGTTGGAGCGCCGGAAGGTCACATCCTCGCGCGGCTCCGCGCCGGGCCGCTGGAACCACAGCGGGTGTTCGAGACCGAAACCGGCGCCCCACACCGCGTTGTGCGCGGTGAGGCGGTCGTAGATGGGGGTGGTGTGCAGGGGGCGTGCGGCGGGCAGTTCCTCGTTGGGGAAGGTGATGCGGAAGCGGCGCGAGTAGTTCTCACGCACCTTGGCGTTGGTGTACGCGAGGGTCGCCCAGTCGCCGTAGCGCGCCACGTCCATCGCCCAGATGTCGGCGCCGGGGTCGCCGTGCACCATCCAGTTGGCGAGCGAGAGGCCCACGCCGCCCCCTTGGCTGAGCCCGGCCATGACGGCGCAGGCCGTCCACATGCCGCGCATGCCCTTGATCGGGCCCACCAGCGGGTTGCCGTCGGGGCTGAAGGTGAACGGGCCGTTCACGAACTTCTTGATTCCGGCGCGGCCGACGGCGGGGAAGTGCTCGAAGCCCCGCGCGAGTTCGGGCGCGATGCGCTCGAGGTCGTGGGGAAGCAGCTGGAACACGAAGTCCCACGGCGTCTGCGTGGGCGACCACGGGCGGTTGACCTGCTCGTAGGTGCCGAGCAGGACGCCCTGGCCCTCCTGGCGCGCGTAGATCTCGCCCGCGAAGTCGATCATGTGCGGCAGTTCGCGACCGCGCTCGGCGTTGTATGCGATGACCTCGTCCATCGGCTCGGTCATGAGGTAGTGGTGCTCCATTGCCAGCACGGGCAGCTCGAGCCCGGCCATGCGGCCCACCTCGCGCGCCCAGAGGCCGCCCGCGTTGACCACGTGCTCGGCGTGGATCGAACCCTTGTCGGTCTCGACGTCCCAGGTGCCGTCGGCGCGTTGGCGCAGACCCGTGGCCCAGGTGTTGGTGCGCACCTCGGCACCACGGTTGCGCGCGCAGATGGCGTATGCGTGCGTCACGCCGTACGGGTCGACGCTGCCCTCGTCCTCGTCGAACAACGCACCGACGAAGAAGCGCTCCTCGAGCAGCGGGTTGAGCTCCTTGGCCTCCTTCATCGACACCATCTCCATGTGCATGCCCAGATAGCGCCCCCGCGCCATCGCCATCTTGAGCCAGTCGAGGCGCTCGGGGGTGTCGGCCAACTGCAGCCCCCCGGGCAGGTGGATGCCGCACGCCTGGCCCGACTCCTTCTCGATCTGCTTGTACAGGTTGACCGTGTACTGCTGCAGCCGCGCCACGTTGGGGTCACCGTTGAGCGTGTGCATGCCGCCGGCGGCGTGCCACGTGCTGCCCGCGGTGAGCTCCTTGCGCTCCAGCAGCATCACGTCGCTCCAGCCCTCCTTCGTGAGGTGGTAGAGCACCGAGGCGCCAACCACCCCGCCGCCGATCACCACGACGCGCGCAGACGATTTCACGGCTGGGTCCTCCCCGTACGGGTCCTAGTAGTCGGTGGGCACGCCGCCCTCGGCGAGGCGGCGCGCGAGGAACGCATCCAGCTCCTCGCGGCGTGCGGGCTCCATGGGCGGCCGTTCGTAGGCGGCGATGAAGCGTCGGGCGAGCTGGTTGGCGCGGCCCTTGGCCTCGGGGCGGCCCGCCTCGACCCAGGTTTCCCAGTTGCGCCAGTCGGAGATCATGGGCTTGAAGAACGCGGTGCGGAAGCGGTCCTGGGTGTGCTGCGTGCCGAAGAAGTGGCCGCCCGGGCCGACCTCGGCGATCGCGTCGTGGGCGAGCGTCGCGTCGTCCACCACCACGGGCTCGAGGAAGTGCCACACCATGGCGAGCAGGTCGGCATCCAGCACGAACTTCTCGAAGGACGCGTGCAGGCCACCCTCCATCCAGCCCGCCCCGTGCATCATCATGTTGACCCCGCCCATCACGGCACCCCAGATGCTGAAGACGCTCTCGTAGGCGGCCTGTGCGTCGATCGCGTTGGCCGCGCAGACGTTGGACGAGCGGTAGGGGACGCGGTAGCGCCGCGCCAGCTGGCCCCCGACCATCGCGGTGCGCATGTACTCGGGGGTGCCGAAGGCCGGCGCGCCCGACTGCATGTCCACGTTGCTCGTGAAGCCGCCGTACACGACGGGCGCGCCGGGGCGCACCACCTGGGTCATCACCATGCCCGCCAGGGCCTCGGCGTTCTGCTGCGAGAGCGCGCCAGCCAGCGTCACGGGCGCCATCGCACCCGCGAGCGTGAACGGGGTGATGCAGATGATCTGGTTGCGCGAGGAGAACTCGAGGATGCCCTGCAGCATCGGCGTGTCGAGCCGCAGGGGGGACGAGGAGTTGATGATCGAGAAGATCGAGGGCTGCTCGTCGACCTGCGACTCGGTGATGCCCCGCGAGATGCGCACCATCTCGAGCACGTCCCGGTTGCGCTGCGAGCCGAGGCTGTAGCAGAAAGGCACCTTGTCCGTCATGACGAGGGCGTCGTGACCGGCCTCGAGGTGCCGCACGGAGGGGTGCAGGTCGGTCGGCTCCACGGGGTAGCCGGTGAAGTAGTGCACGACGTTGAACATCTGCACCAACTTGAGGAAGTCCCGGTATCCGGCCCGGTCGCCGATGTGGCGGACGCCCTCGAGGTCCACGTAGTTCGGAGGGGAGCCCACGGAGCCGAAGGCCATCCAGTCGCCGCCGATGCGCAGGTCGTGGGCGGGGTTGCGCGCGTGCATCGTGAATTCCGAGGGGCAGGTCCGGATCGTCTCGAGCACCATGTCGGGGTCGAAGCGCACGCGGGGCGAGTCGGCGTCCACCCGCGCGCCCGCCGCCGCGAGCATCCGGCGGGCGGTCGGCTCGAGGAAGTCGATGCCGATGTCCTGCAGTATCCGAAGCGACGCCAGGTGAATGGCCTCGAGTTCGTCGTCCGACACGACGCGCGTCGGCTCGTAGCGCAGGCGCGGCTGGCGGAACGGGGGCTGGTCGGGGAGCCGATTCCCGCTCCCGGAGGTGCGCGCGCGGCCGCGGCGACGGCCCTCGGTGGCGGCGGTGGGCGCCTCGGTCATCGCCGAGACGCTAGTTGGCGACCCGACGGGGCGCCCACGGAGGGATCGGAAGTGGTGGGCGGGGTCAGCCGCCGCGGCGGCGACGGATTTCGGCCGAGATGGCGGGCACGACCTTGTGGAGGTCGCCGATGACGGCGTAGCCGGCCTTCAAGACCATGTTCGCTTGTGGGTCGGTGTTGATCGCGATGATGTGCTTGGACGCCATCGCTCCGACCCAGTGCTGGATCGCGCCGGAGATGCCGCAGGCGAAGTACACGTCGGGTGCGATGCGGGTGCCGGTCTGTCCCACCTGGTCGGCGTGGTTGCGCCAGCCGTTGTTGGTCACCGCGCGCGAGCAGCCCACGACGCCGCCGAGCAGCGACGCGAGCTCCTGCAGCGGGGCGAACCCGTCGGCCGATCCCACGCCCCGGCCGCCGCCCACCACGACGGGTGCGGTGGAGAGGGTCACGCCGGCGGCGCGCTCGGTGCGCCCGCGCACCACGCTGCGTGCGAGCGACGCGTCCAGCGCGACGGCCAGCTCGGCGGGCTCACCCGCGGCGGGCGCGGCGGGCGCCGCGGCCTCGAACGCGTGGTGTGCGACCGACAGCAGCATCGTGGGCGCGGCGGCCGTGGCGTCCTCGAGCAACGAGCCGCCCCAGCGCGTGCGGGTGACGGCGACCGAGGTGGTGCCGTTGCGGGAGGCCTCGACCGACACGCAGTTGGCGACCATGGGCAGGTCGAGGCGCGCGGCCGCCTGCGCGAGCACCTCGTTGCCGCGGGGCGTGCCGCACGCGACCACGACGCCGGGCGCGAGGGTGCGGACCGCCTGCGCGAGCACCTCGCCCCAGGCCTCGGGGCCGTAATCGGAGAGGATCTCGTGGTGCGCGTGGTGCACCCGCGCGGCCCCGTGCGCCGCGAGCGCCGCGCGCAGGCCGTCGGCCTGGGCGCCGATGCACAGCGCCTCGAGGGGCGTGCCGAGCGCGGTGGCCATGGCGCGTGCGGCGGCCATTGCCTCGAGCGTGGCGTCGGCGAGCGTGCCGCGATCGTGTTCGGCCACGACGAGCACGCTCACCGCAGCACCCCCAGCTCGACGAGCAGGTCGACCACGGCCGGGGCCGCCTCGGGGCCCTGGCCCAACATCACCGTGGTGCTGGAGCGCTCCTCGGGTCGGCGCAGTCGCACCACCCGCTGCGCACCGGCGTCGCCCTCTGCCGCGACGATTTGCACCGCCGCCTTCTTGGACGCGAGCCGACCCTTCATGGTCGGGTAGCGCGGGAGGTTGATGCCCTCGCGGATGCCGACCGCGGCGGGGAGCGGCAGTTCGTACGTCTCGCGGCCGCCGTCCACCTCGCGCTGCACGTGGGCGACGCCGTCGCGCACCTCGAGGCCCTTGGCGCCGTTGACCATCGCACGACCGAGGGCGTGGGCGACGCGCACGCCCACCTGGTAGTTGCACCCGTCGGCCGACTCGTTGCCGAACAGCACGAGGTCGAACGCGCCGTCGCGCGTCTCGAGCGATCGGATCGCCGCGGTGATGGCGCGGGCGGTGCGTTGCGGGTCCCACTCGGAGTCGGGGATCGACAGCAGGACGCCGTCGGTCATGCCCACGCTGGCGGCATAGCGCAGCTGTTCCTCGGCCTCGGCGGGGCCGAGGGTCAGCACCGTGGCGGTGCCGCCGTGCCGTTCGACCAGCTGCACGGCCGACTCCACGGCGCACTCCTCGTGGGGGCTCGTGGTGAACCCCAGGTGCGCGGTGTCGACCGCGAGCCCGTCGTCCGTGACGTTGATGCGTGCACCCGGTGCGGGCACCCGCTTGACGCAGACGCAGATGCGCATGGGTCGCGTCGCGTCAGGACTTCATGCGGGCGTCGTCGGGGTCGAAGAGCGGCTTCGATCCGACGCGCGCCACGCGCACCGGGTAGGTCTCGTTCATGTACATGACCTTGAGCTCGTTGCCCTCCACGGCGTGCTCGGGGGGCAGGTACGCCATGAGGAGGTACGTCCCGAGCGACGGGGCCGCGCCGGCGGTGGTGACGCGCGAGACGCGACCCTTGGCGTCCACGATGCGCGCGCCGTCCGTGGTGAGGATCGGCTCGTTGCCCCCCGTGGGGTAGCGGTCGGTGCCGTCCGCGCTGCGGTGACTGAGCATCTCGAGCGTGCACATCGTGGAGACGGGCCGCTCCTCGCGGGCCTTCAGATAGGCGGCCTTGCCCATGAAGTCGGCCGACTTCACCTTGGGCCGGGCGAGGCCGGCCTCGACGGGGTTGTACTCGCTCTCGAGCTCCGATCCCATCAGGCGGTAGCCCTTCTCGATGCGGCCCGTGAGGCCGTACACGCCGATGCCGACGGGCACGATGCCGAACTCGCGTCCCGCCTCTGCGATCGCGTCCCACAACCGCAGGCCGTGTTCCATCTTGGTGTAGACCTCCCAGCCGTTCTCGCCGACGTAGGAGATGCGGAACATGGTGCACGGTGCGCCGTCGATGAGCACGTCGCGCACCGAGCCGTACGGGAATGCGGCCTGCGACACGTCGAGCGGGCGGTGCTCTCCCGTGACGATCTTGGCCATCGTGCGCTGCGCGTTGGGGCCCCAGACTCCGATGGTGCAGAGTCCCGCCGACATGTCGGTGAAGGTCACCGAGCCGTCGGTGGGCATGTGGCGGCGGAACCAGTGCTTGTCGCGGCCCCCGTCGAAGGCGCCCGTGATGATGCGGAAGTGCTCCGCGCCGAGGCGCATGATCGTGAGGTCGGCCCGGAAGCCGCCGTGGGCGGTGAGCAGCGGGGTGTACACCGAGCGCCCGACCGGCACGTCCACGTTGTTCACGCACATCCACTGCAGGTACGCGAGCGCCCCCGGGCCCGTGACGTCGAACTCGTTGAAGGCGGTGAGGTCCACCATGCCGACCGACTCGCGCATCGCGAGGTGTTCGGCGTTGATGATGGGCGACCACCAGCGTGCGTCCCACTCGTGCGCGCGGGGCTCGCACTTGCCGGCGTACTTCGCGAGCAGGGGGGCGTTGGACTCGTACCACTGGGGGCGCTCCCAGCCGCGAGCGTCGAAGAACACCGCGCCGAGGGCCTCCTCGCGGGCGTAGAACGGGCTTCGGCGCATGCCGCGCTGGGACGCCCACTGTTCGCGGGGGTGCACGATGCCGTAGGTCTTGTTGTAGTGCTCGGCGCACCGCGCGTAGATGTGGTGCTCCGTCTTTTCGTGGGCGTAGAAGCGGCTGATGTCTGAGGTGTGCGGGTCGCAGAGGTGCGGGTAGCCGTGCGTCATCCACTCGGCGACGAGCTGGGCGATGCCGGGGCCCTCCTTGATCCAGACGGCGGCGGCCGACCAGAGGTTCTTGACCTCGGGGGTCTCACCCAGCACGGGCATGCCGTCCGGCGTGAGCGAGAGCAGCCCGTTGATCGCGTACTTGATCTCGGCGTCGCCGAGCATCTCCATGAGGTCGATCGCCTGCTCCAGCTGCGGGTCGAAGTCGTCGGCGGTGAAGGGCATCTCGGTGGGCGAGAGTGCCGCCTCCTCGTTGGACGGGATCTCGTCGGGATGGTGGAAGATCGGTCGGTGGGCGTACGACCCCACCTCCATGCTGCCCGCGGTCTGGCGCTCGTAGCAGAAGGTGTCCATGTCGCGCACGATCGGGTACGCGACCTCGGTGTTTGTCTGCTGCAGCACGTCGATCGGCCCCACGTCGGCCATCTGGTGCACCGCGGGCGTGAGCGGGATCTCGGCGCCGGCCATGCGCGCGATGCGCGGGCTCCAGCAGCCGCATGCGATGACGACGTGCTCCGCCTCGATGCGGCCCTTGTCCGTCACGACGGCCGCGATCGCGCCGTCCGTCGTCTCGAGGTCGGTGACCTCGGTGTTGGGGAACACCTTGAGGCCAGCCTCCTTCACCGCGTACTCGCGCATGAGGGTGCCCGTCTGCAGCGAGTCGACCACCGACACGCTGGGTGTGTAGTAGCCGCCGAGGAGGATCTTGTCGTTGATGAACGGTACGAGCTGCTTGATTTCCGTCGGCGTCACGAGTCGAGCGTCGATGCCCCAGGACTTGGCCGAGGTCATGCGGCGCCTGAACTCCTCGAGGCGCTGGGGCTCACGGGCGACCTCGATGCCGCCGCAGGTGGAGTTCATCCCGTGCTCCACGTACTGGCGCTGGCTCTCGAGGGTGAGGAACGCCATCTCCTTGTTGTGGTCGGTGGGGAAGATGAAGTTGGACGCGTGTCCGGTGGAGCCGCCCGGGTTGGGCAGCGGGCCCTTGTCGAGCAGCACCATGTCGCGCCAGCCGAGTCGCGCGAGGTGCCCGACGAGGCAGTTGCCGACGATGCCGGCGCCGATCACGACGACCGTTGCGCGAGCCGGAACCCGTGTCATGGATGCCTCCCTAAGGCTGGTATATCAGTACCATATCAGCATGGCCCTGGACGGCGAAACCCTGAGTGGACGCGCCTACGACGCGATCCGGCGCAAGATCGTCCGGCTGGACCTGGCCCCGGGCGACGTGGTGTCCGAGGCCGACCTGCAGCGCGAGCTCGGCATCGGGCGCACGCCCATCCGCGAGGCGCTGCAACGGCTTGCGCGCGAGCAGTTCATCGTCGTGATGCCGCGCCGGGGAATGATCGTCTCGGGCGTCGACGTGACGGAGCTCGCGATGCTCTACGAGACGCGCGCGATCCTCGAGCCCTACGCCGTGCGCCTCGCCGCCGAGCGGGGACACGGGGCCGACTGGGACGAGATGGAGGCGGTGCTCGCGGGCGACACGGCGCGGGCCGCGACCGCCGCAGCGGGTCGGACCCGGACCGAGGCGGCGCCGGGCGCGTCGGCTGCGGAGCTCATCGAGGTGGACAGGCGCTGCCACGAGATCGTGTGGCGGGCCGCGGCCAACCGCTTCCTCGTGGACACCCTGGACATGCTCTATGCCCAGAGCGACCGGCTGTGGCACATGTACCTCGCCGACGTGGCCGACATGGACGAGGCGGTGGACGAGCACCGCGCGATCCTCGGAGCGCTGCGCGGCGGGGACGCCGACGGTGCAGCGAGCCTGGCGGAGGCGCACGTGCGGTCGTTCGACGCCCAGATCCGCGACGCCGTGTCGCGGAGGCTCAGTCGTTCTGCACGTGCTGGAAGCCGAAGCGCCCCTTGATGCAGAGGTTGCCGTGCGTGACCGAGTGGTCCGACGGTGACGTGACCTTGACGATCCGGTCGTCCTGCACGTGCAGCGTGAGGGTGCAGCCCACGCCGCAGTAGGGACAGATCGTGTCCGTGCGGTGCTGGCGAGACTCGTCCCAGGTGCCCTCGGCGCGCATGTCGTACTCGCTGGTGAACATGAGGGCACCCGTCGGGCAGACCTGGATGCAGTTGCCGCAGTAGACGCACGCCGAGTCGGGCAGCGGCGCGTCGTACTCGGTGGCGATGTGCGCCCCGAAGCCGCGACCCGCCGTGGCGATGGCGAAGGTCTGCTGCCATTGCTCGCCGCAGGCGTCGACGCACTGGTAGCACAGGATGCACTTGGCGTAGTCCCGCACGTACAGGGCATTGTCGCGTTTCACGGGCTGCGCGACGGTGGCGGCGTCGGGGCCGAACCGCGACGGGTCGGCGCCGTACGCCGCGTTCCAGCGCGCCACGTGGGCGGTGAGCGACAGGTCGACCGAGGAGCCGAGCAGCTCGAGCACGAGCCGGCGGCTGTGGCGCGTGCGATCGGTGTCGGTGCGGACCTTCATGCCGGGTTCCGCCTTGCGCGAGCAGGAGGGCACGAGCGCGCGGGAGCCCTCCACCTCGACCATGCAGACGCGGCACGCGTTCTTCGGGGTGATCGTGTCGCCGTAACAGAGGGTCGGCACCTCGGTGCCCCGCGCGCGGCAGGCCTCGAGGAGGGTGGTGCCCTCGGCCACGGTGACGGCCTCGCCGTCGATCGAGAGCGACACCGAGCGGCGCACGGTGAGCCCGGTCGTCTCGCTCACGCGAACGCTCCGGGCACCCGGACGCGGCTCATGCGAGCACCCCCAGCCGGGAGATGGCCGAGTCGATCGCGTTGGGTGCCGTCTGGCCGAGGCCGCAGATGCTCGCGTCGCGCATCACCTGCGCGAGCTCGCGCAGCAGCGCCAGGTCGCCCGCCCGCCGCACCCCGGCCTCCGTGCGCGCGGCCACGAGGCGCGCGAGCGCCTCGCGTTGGCGCACGGTGCCGACGCGGCACGGCACGCACTGACCGCAGGACTCGTCGTGGAAGAAGTCGGCGATGCGCATCAGCTGGTCCACGAGGTCCACCGACTCGTCCAGCACGAGCACGACGCCCGAGCCCAGCGTGGTGCCGGCGGCGCGGGCGGCCTCGAGCGTGAGCGGCAGGTCCAGGTCCTCGGGACCCACGAAGCCGCCCGCGGCGCCGCCCAGCAGCACCGCGCGCAGGGCGGCGCCGGGTCGCACGCCCCCCGCGAGCCCGATCAGGTCGCGCAGCGTCGCGCCAAAGTCGACCTCGTACACGCCCGGGCGCGCCACGGCGCCCGACACGCAGAACAACTTGCGCCCGCGCGAGCCCTCGGTGCCCCACGCCGCGTACGCGCCGCCCCCCTCGGCGAGGATGGCGGGGACGTTCATCAGCGTCTCGACGTTGTTGACGACGGTCGGCTTGCCGAAGAGCCCGACCTCCACGGGGTACGGCGGCTTGTTGCGCGGCTCGCCGCGGTGTCCCTCGATCGAGTTGAAGATCGCGGTCTCCTCGCCGCAGATGTAGGCACCGCCCCCGCGCACGATCTCGACGTCGAAGGTCTGCCCTGCCGGCCCGATGCGCGCACCCAGCCAGCCCCTGGCCCGCGCCTCGGCGATGGCACCGCGCAGTGCGGCCTCGGCGCGGGGGTACTCGCCACGCAGGTACACCCAGCCGCGCTCGCAGCCCGTCGCGTACGCGGCGATCGTCATGGCCTCCAGCAGCCCGAACGGGTCGGACTCCATCAGCACGCGGTCCTTGAAGGTGCCCGGCTCGGACTCGTCGGCGTTGCACACGAGGTGGTGCGGCGTGGCCGGCTGCTGGGCGACCGCCGCCCACTTGCGCCCCGTGGGGAATGCGGCACCGCCCCGTCCGACGAGACCCGACGCGACGACCTCGTCCACCACGGCGGCCGGGCCGATCTCGTGCGCCCGCCGCAGCGCCGCGTAGCCGCCGCTCGCGAGATACGACGCGAGCGAGGGCTCGCCCCGGCCCGCGCGGCGCAACAGCACGAGCGCATCGTTCGGCGCCTGGGGCACGGCGGCGTGCACGGCGGGTTCGGCGGGGCACGCCGCGCCGTCGGCGATGGCCCGCACGGCGGCCCGCGTGACGGGGCCCGCCACCGCCCGCGTCGGCGAGGGGCCCGCCTCGATCACCATCAGCGCCGGCGCACGCTCGCAAAGCCCGAGGCAGGGCGAGGCGTGCGTACCCGCCGGCAGGTCGGTCTCGGTGTGGCCGCCGGCGGCCCGGCAGGCCAGGTCGATGCACACGTGTACCTGTCGGGCGGGTCGCTCGGTGGTGGAGAAGAGGGCGTAGAAGGTGGCGACCCCGTAGACGTCGGCGGGCGCCACGTCGAGGCGCTGCGAGACGTAGTTGATCGCCCCGCGGCTCAGCCAGCCCACGCGGTCGTTGATGGCGTGCAGCACGGGGAGCATGAGGGGGCGCATCGCGCGCAGCGACGCGCCACCGCGGGCCATGCGATGGTCCCGTGCGCCGCGCGCCGCCCCGCGGGTGGCCTCGGGCGGCGGGCCGAGCAGCGCGTCGACGGCCTCGCGTTCGGCGTCGGTCGCGCTGGCCGACGCGATCTTCAGGTCCACGCGGGGGCGGCGATGCGCTCGATGCGCACGGCCGCGGCCTTGAACTCCGCGGTGCCCGACTTCGGGTCGGTCGCGTCGATGGTGATGCGGTTGACGTCCACCTCGTCGGGGAAGTGCATCGTCATGAACACGAGCCCCGGGCGCAGGCCCTCGTCGATGCGCACGGGCGCGGCGACCTCGCCGCGGCGCGAGACCACGCGCACGACCTCGCCCTCGGCCACGCCGAGCGTCGCCGCATCCTCGGGCGACACGTCCACCGTCTCGCCGAAGCGCAATGGACTGTCGAATCCGCGGGACTGCACGCCCGTGTTGTACGAGTCGAGGCGACGGCCGGTGGTGAGCCGCAGCGGGTAGTGCGCGTCGGTGGCCTCCACCGGCGGGTCGTGGACCACGGGGCTGAACGGCGCGGGCCGTCCGCGCGCCGCCGGGTCGTCGGCCCAGAGTCGCCCGTGCAGGTACGGGGGCTCGAGCGTGTCCTCGGAGTAGCACGGCCACTGGATGCCCCCGAGTTCCTCGAGGCGGGCGTACGACATGCCCGCGTGCATGGGGGAGAGCGAGCGCAGCTCGTCCCACACGTGCTGCATCGTCGGATACGACCAGTCCCGACCCATGCGACGCGCGAGCTCCACGAGGATGGCGCAGTCGTCGCGGGCGTCGCCCGGGGGCGAGAGGGCCTTGCGCACGCGCTGCACGCGCCGCTCGCTGTTGGTCACCGTGCCCTCGCCCTCACACCAGGAGGCCGAGCCGGGCAGCACCACGTCGGCGAGCCGCGCGGTCTTGGTGAGGAAGATGTCCTGCACGACGAGGAAGTCCAGGTCCTCGAGCAGGTGCTCGGCGTGGGCGCCGTCGGCCTCGGACTGTGCCGGGTTCTCGCCGATCACGAACAGCGTGCGCAGTTCGCGACGCTCCATGGCCTCGAACATCTGCGTCAGGTTGAGCCCGATGTTCGGGGGGACGGAGGTGCCCCAGGCGGCGTCGAACTTGGCGCGGGCCGCGTCGTCCTCCACGTCCTGGAATCCCGGGAGCTTGTTTGGCAACGCGCCCATGTCGCCACCGCCCTGCACGTTGTTCTGCCCTCGCAGGGGGTTGAGCCCCGAGCCGGGACGGCCCACGTGTCCGCACAGCAGCGCGAGGTTGATGAGCGACAGCACGTTGTCCACGCCGTTGTGGTGCTCGGTGATCCCGAGGGTCCAGCACATCTGGGCGCGCGGTGCGCCGCCCCACGCGTGCGCCAGGTCGCGGATCGCGTCGGCGGGCACGCCCGTGACGGCGCTGCCGCGCTCGAGCGTCCAGTCCTCGACCGCGGCGGCAAACTCGGCGAAGCCGCTGGTGCCGCGCTCCACGAAGTCGCGGCGCACGAGGCCCGCGTGGATGATCTCACGCGCGATCGTGTGGGCGAGCGCGACGTCGGTGCCCACGTCGAGGCCGAGCCACAGGTCGGCCCACTGGGCCGACTCGGTGCGCCGCGGATCCACGACGAAGAGGCGCGCCCCGTTGCGCACGCCCTGGAGCACGTGGTGGAAGAAGATCGGGTGCGCGGCCCGCGCGTTGGAGCCCCACAGCACGATCACGTCGGTGTGCTCGATGTCCTCGTAGGAGGAGGTCCCACCTCCCGCTCCGAAGACGGTGGCCAGACCGACCACCGAGGGAGCGTGTCAAGTCCGGTTGCAGGAGTCGATGTTGTTGGTGCCGATCACCGTCCGCGCGAACTTTTGCGCGAGGAAATTCATCTCGTTGGTGGACTTGGAGCAGGAGAAGAAGCCCACGCTGGTCGGCCCGAGCGTGTCGCGGCCCCGCGCGAGGCCCGCGGCGGCGCGGTCCAGCGCCTCATCCCACGACGCGGGCCGCAACGCTCCGCGCTCGCGCACGAGGGGCCCCGTGAGCCGCGCGTACGGGTCGAAACGATGGGCGGCCACCCGCGCCACGGTACCAGTCGGGCTCCGAGCGTTAGAGTACGCAGCCGACATCCCCGCCGCTCTGGGGCGCATCCCCCGACTCGCATTCGCAGGAGACACGCGTGCCTTTCCCCTCCGACCTCGAGATCGCACGCAGCGTCGCGCCGAAGCCGCTCGGCGAGATCGCGGCCCGGATGGGCATCCCCGCGGAGTTCGTCGAGCCGTACGGTGCGAGCCTCGCCAAGATCAGTCTCGACGCGATCGGCGCGCTGTCGTCGCGTCCCCGCGCCAAGTACGTGGTCGTCACCGCCATCACGCCCACGCCGCTCGGGGAGGGCAAGACGACGACGACGGTGGGGCTCGGCCAGGCGATGTCGCACATCGGCACGCGGGCCACCATCGCGCTGCGCCAGCCGAGCATGGGTCCGACCTTCGGCATCAAGGGCGGGGCGGCCGGCGGCGGGTACAGCCAGGTGATCCCGATGGACCTGCTCAACCTGCACCTCACGGGCGACTTCCACGCCGTCACCGCGGCGCACAACCTGCTCTCCGCGATGGTGGACAACCACCTCCACCAGGGCAACGACCTGCGACTCGACCTCCACAACATCACCTGGCGGCGCGTGCTGGACGTCAACGACCGTGCGCTGCGCAACGTGGTGATCGGCATGGGCACCAAGGAGGACGGCGTGGTGCGCCAGACGGGCTTCGACATCACGGCGGCCTCCGAGGTGATGGCGATCCTTGCGCTCGCCACCGACATCGACGACCTGCGTGCGCGCCTCGGGCGCATCGTGGTGGGGTACGACACCGGCGGCACGCCCGTGACCGCGGAACAGCTGAAGGGCGCGGGCTCCATGGCGGTCATCATGCGCGAGGCGATCAAGCCCAACCTGCTGCAGACCCTCGAGCACACGCCCGTGATCGTGCACGCCGGTCCGTTCGGCAACATTGCGCACGGCAACTCCTCGATCGTGGCCGACCTCATCGGCATCCACACGGCCGACTACCTCGTCACCGAGGCGGGCTTCGGCGCCGACATGGGCGCCGAGCGGTTCTTCAACATCAAGTGCCGCGCCTCCGGACTGCGGCCCGACGCGGCGGTGCTCGTGGCGACGGTGCGGGCGTTGAAGGCGCACTCGGGCAAGTACCGCATCGTGGCGGGCAAACCGCTGCCCGAGGACCTCCTCAAGGAGAACCCCGGCGACGTGGAGGCCGGCGGGGCCAATCTCGTGAAGCAGATCGAGAACGTCAAGGCGCACGGCGTGTCGCCCGTGGTGGCGATCAACGCGTTCCCCACCGACCACGCCTCCGAACACGCCGCGATCCGACGGGTGGCCGAGGCGGCGGGCGCGCGGGTGGCCGTGTGCACCCACTTCTCCGACGGCGGCAAGGGTGCCACTGACCTGGCCCGCGCGGTGGTGGAGGCGTGCGACGAGCCGAACGGGTTCCGGTTCCTGTACCCCGACGAGGCCCCGCTCAAGGCGAAGATCGAGAAGGTCGCCACGACGATCTACGGCGCGGCCAAGGTGGAATACACCTCGGCGGCCAACAAGCAACTGAAGACCTACACCGACAACGGCTTCGGACACCTCCCGGTCTGCATCGCCAAGACGCACCTGTCCATCTCGGGCGACCCGTCGTTGCGGGGCGCCCCGACGGGTCACACGCTGACGGTGCGTGAGGTGCGCGCCTCGGTCGGCGCAGGCTTCGTGTACCCGATCTGCGGCGACATGCGCACGATGCCGGGCCTCGGCACCACGCCCGCGGCCCAGATCATCGACTTCGACGAGCACGGCGAGATCGTCGGCTTGTCCTAGCGCGGCGGCGATGATCGACGAGCTGGCCCGCACGCGCACGCCCGGCGGCGCACTGCTGCTCAGCGGCACGGCGCTGCGCGACCGCATCGTGGCCCGACTGCGGCGCGAGATCGAGGCGGCGGGTTCCCCGCCCGTGTGCCTCGCCACGGTGCTGATGGGCGACGATCCGGCCAGCCGCATCTACGTGGCGAGCAAGCACCGCAAGGCGGCCGAGGCGGGCATGGTCTCGCGCGGCGTCGAACTGCCGGGCTCGGCCTCGCAGGCGCAGGTGCACGACGCGGTGGCGGCGCTCGTGGCCGACCCGGGCGTGCACGGGATCCTCGTGCAACTTCCGCTGCCCCCGCAGGTGGACGCCGAGGACGTGCTCGGGTTGCTGCCCATCGCCAAGGACGTGGACGGGCTGAGCGAACGATCCCTGGGGCGCATCGTGCGCGGCCTGTCCGGCCACCTGCCGTGCACGCCGCACGGCGTGATGCGACTGCTCGAGGCCTACGGCATCGCCACCGAGGGCAGGCGGGCCGTCGTGATCGGTCGTTCGGCGCTCGTGGGCCTGCCCCAGGTGCTGCTGCTCGGTCGCCGCGGCGTGGACGCCACCGTGACGCTCGCCCACAAGTTCACGGCCGACATGGAGGCGATCTGCCGCGAGGCCGACATCATCGTGGCGGCCGCGGGCGCCGCGCGCCTCGTGGGCGCGCGCCACGTGAAGCCCGGGGCGACCGTGATCGACGTGGGCGTCACGCGCATCGACGGCAAGATCGTGGGCGACGTGGACTTCGCCGCGGTGCAGTCCGTCGCGGGGGCGATCACGCCCATGCCGGGCGGCACCGGGCCGATGACGATCTCGTGCCTGCTCGAGAACACGCTCGAGGCGGCGCGCATACTGGGCGCGTTCCCCGCGTGAGCGTCGGCTCGCGCCGCCGGCGTCGGCGCGGATGAACGCCGAGGTCGACTTCCTCGTCATCGGCGGCGGGTCGGCGGGGTGCGCCCTCGCCAACCGGCTCAGCGCCGACGCCTCGACGCGCGTCGAGGTGCTTGAGGCCGGGCGACGGGACTGGAAGTGGGACGTCTTCATCCACATGCCGGCGGCGCTGACCTTCCCGATCGGGAGTCGCTTCTACGACTGGATGTACGCGACCGAGCCCGAGCCCCACATGCACGGCCGACGCATCACGCAGGGTCGCGGCAAGGTGCTGGGCGGGTCCTCGAGCATCAACGGGATGATCTTCCAGCGCGGCAACCCCATGGACTACGAGCGCTGGGCCGCCGACCCCGGCATGGAGAGCTGGGACTACGCGCACTGCCTCCCGTACTTCCGGCGCATGGAGGACTGCCTCGCCGCCGCTCCCGACGACCCCTACCGCGGCTCGGGTGGGCCGCTCGCCATGGAGCGCGGTCCCGTGACGAACCCGCTCTTCGGTGCGTTCTTCGCGGCGGTGCAGCAGGCGGGACATCCGCTCACCGACGACGTGAACGGCCACCGCCAGGAGGGCTTCGCGGCATTCGACCGCAACCTGCGTCGTGGCCGACGCCTCAGCGCGGCCCGCGCGTACCTCCACCCGGTGATGCACCGCTCCAACCTGCGGGTGCGCACCAATGCGCTCGTGACGAGCCTCATCCTGGAGGGTGGGCGCGTCGTCGGCGCGCACTACGACCAGCCGGGGCGCGGCCGCCGCAGCGTGCGGGCGCGCGAGGTGGTGCTGTGCGGCGGCGCATTCAACAGCCCGCAACTGCTGCAGGTGTCGGGCATCGGCAACGAGGCGTGGCTGCGCGAGGCTGGCATCCCCGTGCGCCACCACCTGCCGGCCGTCGGCGCGCACCTGCAAGACCACCTCGAGGTCTATGTGCAGCACGCCTGCACGCAGCCCGTGTCACTGAATCCGATGCTGAAGTGGCGGTACCGCCCGTGGATCGGTCTGCAGTGGCTCGCGCGGCGCGGGCCGGGCGCGTCCAACCACTTCGAGGGCGGCGGATTCATCCGCAGCAACGACGAGGTGGCGTATCCCAACCTCATGTTCCACTTCCTGCCCATCGCCGTGCGCTACGACGGCACGGCGCCGGCCGGCGGCCACGGCTACCAGGTGCACATCGGGCCCATGTACTCCAACTCGCGCGGCACCGTGCGGGTGGCGTCGCCCGACGTGCGCGTGAAGCCGCGCATCTCGATGAACTACCTCTCCACCGCCGAGGACCGACGCGAGTGGGTGGAGGCGATCGCCGCCGCACGGCGGATCCTGGCCCAACCGGCGTTCGCACCCTTCGACGGCGGGGAGATCTCGCCCGGACCGCAGGTGCGCAGCGACGAGGACGTCCTCGAGTGGGTGCGTCGGGACGGGGAGACGGCGTACCACCCCTCCTGCACCTGCCGCATGGGCACCGACCCCGACTCGGTGGTGGACCCGCGCTCCATGCGGGTGCACGGGCTGGAGGGCCTGCGCGTGGTGGACGCCTCGGCCATGCGCTACATCACCAACGGCAACATCTACGCCCCCGTGATGATGATGGCCGAGAAGGCGGCCGACCTGATCCTCGGCAACACGCCGCTCGCCCCCGAGCACGTGCCGTGGTACCGGCGGGCCCGCTGATACCGTCCTTCACCATGTCTGACGCCACCGACTCGGGCGAACTGGACCTCGCGACGCTCTCCACCGAGGACCTCGTGGCGCAGATGCACGACGACCTCTACGACGGGCTCGGGCCCGAGATCGTGGAGGGCACGACGATCCTGCTGGACCGCGGCTGGGCCGCCGACAAGGTGCTGCAGGAGGCGCTCGTCGAGGGCATGCGCATCGTCGGCATCGACTTCCGCGACGGCATCTTGTTCGTGCCCGAGGTGCTGCTGTCGGCCAACGCCATGAAGGCCGGCATGGAGATCCTGCGGCCGCTGCTCGCCGAGACGGGCGCCGAGCCGGTCGGCAAGGTCGTGATCGGCACGGTGAAGGGCGACATCCACGACATCGGCAAGAACCTCGTGGCGATGATGCTGGAGGGTGCGGGATTCGAGGTCGTGGATCTGGGCATCAACACCGACGTCAACAAGTACCTCGAGGCGCTGGAGCAGCACAAGCCCGACATCCTCGGGATGTCGGCGCTCCTCACGACGACGATGCCGTACATGAAGGTCGTGATCGACACGATGAAGGAGAAGGGCCTCCGCGACAGGTACATCGTGCTCGTGGGCGGCGCGCCGCTGAACGAGGAATTCGGTCAGGCGGTGGGCGCAGACGCGTACTGTCGCGACGCCGCGATCGCCGCCGAGACGGCCAAGCGCCTCGTGGCGGTCAAGCGCGGCAAGGCCGAGCCCCCGGGCCCCTCCGTCGCCTGAGCCCGAGGGTCCGAGCGGGCCCCGATGGCCACCGACCGCCGCCCGATCGTCGTGGCGTGCGGCGCGCTCGTCGCAGAACTGCGCGAGGTGCTGGGCGATGCCGCCCGCGATGCGATCGAGTTCGTGTGGCTGCCCGCGCACCTGCACAACCGTCCCGACCGCATCGCACCCGAGGTGGAGGCGGTGCTCGCGCGCCGAGGCGACCGGCCCGCCTTCGTGGCGTACGCCGACTGCGGGTCGGGCGGAGCGCTGGATGCCGTGCTCGCCCGTCACGGGGGCGTCACCCGGCTGCCCGGCGCACACTGCTACGAGTTCTTCGCGGGTTCGGCCGCGTTCGCGCGACTGCACGAGCAGGAACTCGGCACCTTCTATCTCACCGATTTCCTCGCGCGGCACTTCGACGCACTCGTCTGGCAGGGACTCGGGCTCGACCGGCATCCCGCGCTGCGGGACCAGTACTTCGCCCACTATCGTCGCGTCGTGCTCCTGAGCCAGACGCACGACGCACGCGTCGTGGAGGCGGCCCGGGCGGCGGCCGAGCGGCTGGGTCTCGAGTTCGTGCACCATCACACCGGGCTCGAGGCGCTGCGCGACGCGGTGCCCGTGCGCCTGCGCACCCGCGCCTGAGCGGGGCGGGCCGTGCCACGCAACGCGAGCGAGGTCGTCGTCATCTACTGGCGCGACATCCCCGCCCAGGTCAACGCCCAGCGGGGCCGTGAGCGGCACCAGGTGCAATTGCCCGAGAAGTTCGCGCGCGCGATCGACCGCGCCAAGCGCAAGGCGGGCATCGACACGGCGCAGGAGGACGTGGCCCAGTGGCGCCGCGTGAGCGCACCGCTCTCGGGCTCGCTCGAGGAGTCCGCCGCACGCGAGGCCGCCCGTCTCGAGGCCGACTATCCTGCCGAACGCCTCGGGCGCATCGCGTTCGCCGGCGGCTGGGAGAAGGACGTGGGGGGCGGGTCGGTGGATGCCGACGCGCTTGCGGCCCTCGAAGAGCTCGGAGATGGAGGGCACGACGGCGGAAGGAGCGGGTGAAGGGGCCATGACCGAGACGATGGTGTCGTCGGCGACGCGTGAGGTCGTGATCGGCTTCGACCGACCGTTCGTCATGATCGGGGAGCGCATCAACCCGACCGGCCGCAAATTGCTGGCCGAGGAGATGAAGAACGGCGACTTCTCCCGCGTGGAGGCCGATGCCCGCGCCCAGGTGGAGGCGGGGGCGCACATGCTGGACGTGAACGCGGGCATCCCGCTCGCCGACGAGCCCGCGCTGCTCGCCCGCGCAGTGGAACTCGTGCAGTCCGTCACCGACGTGCCGCTCTCGATCGACTCGTCCATCGTCGCGGCGCTCGAGGCGGGGCTCAAGGTCTACAAGGGCAAGGCGTTGCTCAACTCGGTGACGGGTGAAGAGGAGCGGCTCGAGGCCGTGCTGCCGCTCGTCAAGAAGTACGGGGCCGCGGTGGTGGCGATCTCCAACGACGAGACCGGGATCAGCATGGACCCCGACGTGCGGTTCGCGGTCGCCAAGCGCATCGTGGAACGCGCCGCCGACCACGGCATCCCCGCGAGCGACGTGGTCGTGGACCCGCTCGTCATGCCGATCGGTGCGCTGGGCGACGCCGGGCGCAGCGCGTTTCGCCTCATCCGCCGCCTCCGCGAGGAACTGAAGGTCAACACCACCTGTGGCGCGTCCAACGTGAGTTTCGGCATCCCGGGTCGCAACCACGTGACCGGCACCTTCCTCGCCATGGCGGCCGGCGCGGGCATGACTTCGGCGATCATGAACCCGCTGCACCCCGAGGTGAAGACGATGGTGATGGCCGCCGACGTGCTCACGGGCAACGACAAGGACTGCATGGCGTGGATCCGCGCCAACCGCGACCCCGCCGATGCCGCGAGCGGCCGCGGCGGCCGCGAGGGTCGGCGTCGCGCCCGCGGGACGCCCCCCGCCTGAGACATACCTTGCGGTGCGCCGCGCGCGTCACCGCGGGCGGCGCGAGAATGGGGACCCGATGACCCATCGCGTCGTGTTCACGCCCTCGGGGCTGGACGCCGAGGTGCAACCCGGCACCACGGTGCTCGAGGCGGCGCGTCGTCTGGGCGTGGACCTCGACTCGGTGTGCGGCGGCCGGGGCATCTGCGGCCGCTGCCAAGTGGTGGCGGGCGTCGGCGCGTTTGCCAAGTGGGGGATCACCGCCACGCCGGGGGCGTTGAGCCGGCCCGGGGACACGGAGACGCGCTATCGCGGCAAGCGCCCGCTCGCCGAGGGCCACCGGCTTGGGTGCGCCGCGCGCATCGAGGGGGACTGCGTCATCGACGTGCCCGCATCGAGCCAGGTGCACCGACAGGTCGTGCGCAAGGACCTCGAGATCTCGGCGTTCGCGGTGGACCCGCTCCACTCGCTGCTCTACGTCACGGTGCCGCCGCCGCGCCTCGGGGACGGCACGACCGCGGCCGATGCGCTGCGTCGCGCCGTGGTCGAGCAGCACGGCCGCGCCGAACCGCTGGTGTCGCGGCGCGCACTGCGCGTGCTGCACGAGGCGCTCGCCCGTGCCGAGGGCGAGGCGACGGTCGCGCTTCGCCACGGACACTCGGCGCGGGGCGGGGGCGACGAGATCGTGGCGGCATGGCCGGGTTTCGTGGATCGCGCGTACGGCATCGCCGTGGACGTGGGCTCCACGACCGTCGCGGGGCACCTGTGCGAGTTGTTCACCGGCGAGGTGGTCGCGAGCGGCGGCGTGATGAACCCGCAGATCCGCTTCGGAGAGGACCTCATGAGCCGCGTGTCCTACGTGATGATGAACCCGGGCGGCGCCGAGGAACTCACCGGCGCGATCCGCGGTGCGCTGGACGGTCTCGTGGGCGACCTCTGTGCACGCGCCGACGTGCCCCGGGACCGCGTGCTGGACGTCTCGATCGTGGGCAACCCGATCATGCACCACGTCGTGCTGGGCATCGACCCCACGCCGCTCGGCCAGGCGCCGTTCGTGCTCGCCACCGACGAGTCGGTCACCGGATGGGCGACCGAGGTGGGCATCGACCTGCCGCATGCGCACGTGTACGTGGGCCCGTGCATCGCGGGCCACGTGGGAGCCGACACCACCGCGGCGATGCTCTCCGAGGGGCCCCACCGCGGCGAGGCGGTCCAGCTGCTCGTGGACGTCGGCACCAACGCCGAGATCGTGCTGGGTGACGCGCGTCGGCAGTTCGCCGCGTCGTCGCCGACCGGCCCGGCGTTCGAGGGCGCGCAGATCTCGGGCGGCCAGCGCGCCACGGCGGGGGCGATCGAGCACGTGCGCATCGACCGGGTGACGCTGGAGCCGCGGGTGAAGGTCATCGGCGCGCCGATGTGGAGCGACGAGCCGGGCTTCGACGAGGCCGTCGCCCGCACCGGCGTGACGGGCATCTGCGGCTCGGGGATCATCGAGGTGGTGGCCGAGATGTACCTCGCGGGGGTGATCGGTGCCGACGGCGTGGTGGACGGCTCCGTCGCGACTCGCAGCCCGCGTGTCGTGGCCGAGGACCGCACGCACTCGTACCTCCTGTGGGACCGCGGAGGGGTGCGCATCGTCGTCACCCAGAACGACGTGCGGGCCATCCAGCTGGCCAAGGCGGCGCTGCGCGCGGGCATCGACCTACTCGTGGAGCACGCGGGCTCGCCCGAGGTGCGCGACATCAGGCTCGCCGGGGCGTTCGGCGCGCACATCGATCCCGTCTACGCGATGGTGCTCGGCCTCGTGCCCGACTGTCCCGTGGAGGGGGTGCGCAGCGTGGGCAACGCCGCCGGCGCCGGCGCGGTGCAGGCCCTGCTGTCGCGCGAGCGCCGGCGCGAGCTCGAGTCGCTCGCCCGCGCGGTGACCAAGATCGAGACCGCCACCGAACCGCGTTTCCAAGAACTGTTCGTGGCCGCGATGGCCTTCCCCCACGCGAGTGCGCCGACACCGCATCTCGCCGGCGCGATCGACCTGCCCACCCGTCGCGTGGACCGCGCGGGTGGGACGCCGTCCCGCGCTCGTCGGCGCCGAAGCCGCTGAGGGCTGACTAGCGTGACGTGACGATGGGCGACGCGACGCGCACGAGGCGCTCGGGGGGTCGCGCGGGGCGCCAGCAGGCCCGTGCGTCGCACGCGTCCGTGCACCCTCCCTACATCACGCGAGCCTTCCGCCCCGCCGAGATCGTGAGCGAGGAGGTGCTCGCGCTGCTCGAGGACAACGCGGATGCGATCCTCCAGGAGGTCGGCGTCGAGATCCGCGGGTACCCGTCGGCGATCGCGCGCTTCAAGGACGCGGGGGCCGACGTCGACGGAGAGCGCGTGCGATTTCCCCGCGGCATGTGCCGCCAGCTCGTCCGCGCCACGGCGCCCACCACCTACGTGCAGTCGGCGCGCAACCCCGCCCGTGACGTGCTCGTGGGTGGTGACGCGACGGTCTTCGCCCCCAACTACGGCTCACCCTTCGTGCGCGACATCGACAAGGGTCGGCGCTACGCGACGCTGGAGGACTTCCGGAACATCGTGAAGCTCACCTACCAGTCGCCGCACCTCCACCACTCGGGCGGCACGGTGTGCGAACCCGTGGACGTGCCCGTGAGCAAGCGACACCTCGACATGGTGTACGCCCACCTGCGCTTCAGCGACAAGCCCTTCATGGGCTCGGTCACGGCCGCCGAGCGCGCGCAAGACAGCGTCGACCTGGCGCGCATCGCGTTCGGGGGCGACCTGCGGGACCGCACGGTGATAACGAGCCTCATCAACGCCTCGTCCCCACTCGTCTGGGACGCCACGATGCTGGGCGCCGCCGAGGTCTACGCCTCCCACAACCAGGCGACGATCATCACGCCGTTCATCCTCGCGGGTGCGATGGCGCCGTCCACGTCCGCGGGCGTGGCGTCGCAGACGCTCGCCGAGTCGCTCGTCGGCATGGCATTCACCCAACTCGTGCGACCGGGTGCGCCCGTGATCTTCGGCTCGTTCGCCTCGTCCATGTCGATGCAGACCGGTGCGCCGACCTTCGGTACGCCCGAGCCCGCGCTCGTGCTCTACACCATCGCCGCGCTCGCGCGCCGTCTCGGTGTGCCGTTCCGCTCGGGCGGGTCGCTCACCGCATCCAAGGTGGCCGACGCGCAGGCCGCCTACGAGAGTGCCGCGACGCTGATCCCCACGATCATGGCGGGCACCAATTTCGTGCTCCACGCCGCGGGCTGGCTCGAGGGCGGTCTCGCATTCGGCTACGAGAAGTTCATCCTCGACGAGGACCAGTGCGGGATGATGGCCACCTTCGCGCGGGGACTGGATACGTCGACCAACGGCCAGGCCATCGAGGCGCTCCGCGAGCACCAGCCCGGCGTGCACTTCCTCGGCACGGCCCACACCCTCGCGAACTTCGAGACGGCCTTCTACCGCTCCGCCACCGCCGACAACGAGAGTTTCGAGAAGTGGCTCGAGGACGGCAGCCTCGACGCCCAGACGCGCGCCAACAAGATCTGCAAGCGGCGCCTGGCCGAGTACGAGCCCCCGCCCATCGACGACGCGATCGACGCCGAACTGCAGGAGTTCGTGGCCCGCCGCAAGGCCGAGTTGCCGGACGCCTTCGCCTGAGCAATGCGCGGCGCCGCGGCCGCTGCCTAGCATCGGATCGATGAAGTTCCCCTCGCCGCGCCGCGCCGCCTCGAGCGTCGTCACCCCCGAGGCCCGGGCCCTCGTGCGTGCGATGCGCTACGAGATCATCCCCATGAAGAGCATCGAGCAGGCGATCACCGACCTGCCCGCCGGCGCGCCCGTGTCGGTCACCTGCTCTCCCGTCAAGGGCATCGCCGCCACCCAGGACTACGCGGCACGCCTGATCGATGCCGGCCACGACGTGGTGCCGCACTTCGCGGGCCGACTCGTGGAGTCCCGGGACCACGTGCGTGCGCTCGCCCGCTGGGCCCGCGAGCACCGGGTCCGCGAGGTGTTCCTCGTCGCGGGTGACGCCGAGACGCCGAAGGGTCCCTACATGGACTCGCTGGGTTTCCTGCGCGACTTCCTCGACTCTGACAGCGGCGTCGCGCGCGTGGGCTTCGGTTCGTACCCCGACGGCCACGCGTTCATCGACCGCGACGCGCTCTCCCGGGCGCTGCACGACAAGCAGAAGTTGCTCGCCGAGGCCGGGGTGGAGGGGCTCGCCTCGACGCAGATGTGCTTCGACGTGGTCGGCATCCGCGCGTGGCTGCGCGACGAGCGGGACCGCGGGTTTCGCATGCCCGTGCAGCTCGGCGTGCCCGGGGTGGTGGACCGCATGCGGCTCATGACGCTCGGGGTGCGCGTCGGCGTGGGTGCCTCGATGCGCTACCTGGCGAAGAACAAGTCGTCGGTGATGAAGATGCTCTCGCCGGGCGGGTACGACCCGACGGAGATGGTGGCGGGGATCGCCGCCGAGGCGGACTCGCTCGGCATCGTCGGCCTGCACTCCTTCACGTTCAACAGCGTCGCCGACACCGCCGCGTGGGCACGCGAGATCCTCGCGCCCTGACCGGCGCGCGCACCCGGGGCCACGGATCGTGACGCGCGCGGCCGACGTCGTGATCGTGGGCGGCGGGGTGATGGGCGCGTCCATCGCGCTCGAGCTCTCGCGGGCGGGTCGCTCGGTCGTCGTGCTCGACAAGGGGGGCGCTCCCGGGGCCGGGTCCACGAGCGCGTCGTCGGCGATCATCCGCTTCACCTACTCCAACTTCAACACGATCCTCATGGCGTGGGAGTCGGCGCAGTACTGGTACGACTGGTCGCGTTTCATCGGCATCGACGACCCCGACGGCATGGCGAAGTTCGTGAAGACGGGCTATCTCGTGTTCCTCACGGAGGGATACGACGGCGCGCGCCAGCGCGAGCTCTGGGACTGCTTCGGCATCCCGCACGAGTTGCTGAGTCCCGAGGAGGTGCGTCGGCGTTGGCCCGCGTTCGAGACCGGCAAGTTCTACCCACCCAAGGCGATCGACGACCCGGCGTTCGCCGACGACCCCTACGACCAGTTGTGGGCGCTGTACGACCCGTTGAGCGGATTCGTGGACGACCCCATGCTCGCCGCGCACAACCTCGCGCACGCCGCCCGCGTGCACGGCGCGGACCTGCGCTTCCACCAGGAGGTTACGGAGGTGCGCCGCGAGGGTGACGCGGTGCGCGGCGTCACGCTGGCCACGGGCGAGCGCATCGACGCCCCGGTGGTGATCAACGCCGCCGGACCGCACGCCGCGAAGGTCAACCGCATGGCCGGTGTGTACGACGAGATGAGGGTGCGGCACCGCCCGCTGCGCCAGGAGGTGTTCTCGCCCCCCGCGCCCGTCGGTTTCCGCCTCGAGGACGGTGCGCCGATCGTGGCCGACCTGGACCTCGGCCAGTACTTCCGCCCGCACATGGGCGACCTGCTCAACGTGGGCACGACCGAGCCCGCCTGCGACCCGCTGCACTTCATCGACGACGCGGACGACTGGAACCAGTCGGTCACGGTGGAGTTCTTCGAGCGCGTCATGTTGCGCCTCGCGCGGCGCCTGCCCGACTTCGGCATCCCGCACAAGCCGCTCGGCATCGGGGCGCTCTACGACGTGACCGACGACTGGATCCCGCTGTACGACAAGTCGAGCCTCGGCGGCTTCTTCATGGCGTGCGGCACGAGCGGCAACCAGTTCAAGAACGCGCCGCTGGTCGGCAAGTTCATGCGCGTGCTCGTGGAGGCGGCCGAGCGCGGTGTGGATCACGACGTCACGCCGCTCACCTGGACGGGTGAGCACACGGGCAAGGAGATCGACCTGTCGGCGTTCTCGCGCCTGCGCACGCAGGCGGTGACCGCCGGCAACGTGATGGGCTGAGCTGGGCGCCGCGGGCGCCCGCAGCCTGCGAGACTGAGCGCGTGCGTGCGCGCCTCGAGGACCTGATCGCCGCCGGCCGCCCGATCCTCGCCGACGGGGCGACGGGGACCAACTACTTCGCCGAGGGACTCACCTCGGGCGAGCCGCCCGAGTTCTGGCTGGAGGCGCACCCCGAGCGCGTCCGCGGGCTGCACCAGCGTTTCGTGGACGCGGGAGCCGACGTGATCCTCACCGATTCTTTCGGGGCCAACGCGCGACGGCTCGCCCTGCACGCCGCCGCGCACCGGGCCCGCGAGCTGTCGCACCTCGCGGCGTCGATCGCCCGTGAGGTGGCCGACGCGGCGCCGCGCCCCGTCGTGGTGGCGGGCTCGGTGGGGCCGACGGGGGATCTCTTCGCGCCACTCGGCGTGCTGACCCACGCGGACGCCGTGGCGACCTTCACCGACCAGATCCTGGGCCTGCGCGACGGCGGTGCCGACGTGGCGTGGATCGAGACGATGTCGGCGCCCGAGGAGGTCCGCGCGGCGGCGGAGGCGGCCATCGCGTGCGACATGCCGTACGTGGCGACCTGCAGCTTCGACACCGCGGGGCGCACGATGATGGGGCTCGCGCCGGTGACCCTCGCCGAGGTCTTCGAGGGGCTCGGCGCCGCGCCCCTGGCCATCGGAGCCAACTGCGGGGTCGGGGCGTCCGACCTGCTCGTGTCCGTGCTCGAGATCTCGCGGGGCGCCGGCACGATGCCCGTGGTCGCGAAGGGCAACTGCGGCATCCCGCGCTTCGAGGGCACGACGATCACCTACTCGGGCACCCCCGCGCTCATGGCGCGCTACGCCGAGATGGCCCTCGATGCGGGGGCCCGGATCGTCGGCGGCTGCTGCGGCACGACGCCCGAGCACCTCGCGGGGATGCGCCACGCCATCGACGCCCACTCGGCGGGCCCGGCGCCCACGCTGGAGGACGTCGTGCGCGAGATCGGACCGCTGACGAACTCGGCGCCGAGCGCTAGCGAGCCGCGAGCACCGAGCGAAGACGGTCGTCGACGGCGGGCCGGGCGCCGAGGTGCTCGATGACCCACGCAGCCACGCCCGTGGCGTAGCGGGCGGCATCGACGACCCCCGAGCCCTCGAGCCACCGCGCGAGGAAGGCCCCCGCGAACGAGTCCCCCGCGCCCGTGGCGTCCAGCACGCGATGCGTGGCGGGTGGCACCGCGGTGGCGAGCCCGTCCTCGAGCACCAACGCGCCGTGCGCGTCGAGCTTGAGCACCACGAGGGCCCCGGGGAAGGTCTCCGCGAGCGATGCGACGATCTCGCGCGGGTCGTCGAGACCCGTGAGCGTGCGACCCTCCTCGAAGTTGGGCAGGAACACCGAGACGCCGAGGTCGCGGACCCAGGAGAGGAACTGCGGTACCCCCATCTCGTCGATCATCTGGAACGACGCGGGGTCGAGCGAGATCGTCGCACCCGACTCGCGGGCCAACTGCGCCGCGGCGCGGGCGGCGGAGCGGGGTGGGTCCGTGAAGAACGACCAGCCCGTGAGGTGCAAGTGGCGCGCGGTGGCGATCACCTGACGCGGCAACTCGGAGGGGATGAGGAAGAAGTCGGCGCCATGGCCCGCCACCATGCTGCGTTCGCCCGAGGTGTCGACGAACACGGCGACGCTGCCGGTGAGGTGTGCGTCGGTCTCGACGAGGTGGTGCGTCACGCCCTCGTGGTCCAGGTCCTCGCGGGCCAGCAGGCCGAAACGGTCGCGGCCGATCTTGCCCACGAAGTGCACGGTCGCGCCGCACCGGCGGGCCCACACCGCCACGTTGGCCGCGCTGCCGCCCGGGGTGAGCATCACCTCGCCGAACGAGTCGCCACCCTTCAACAGGTCGTTGTTGGTGCGGATCAGCACGTCCCACGCGAAGTCGCCGACGACGCAGACGCTCACCGGGTCACGCTACCGTCGGGCCCGTGCCCGGCGCCCTCGACGGCCTGCGCGTCGTGGACATGGCGACGGTGATCGCCGGTCCGGGTGCCGCGCGTCACCTCGCCGACTTCGGTGCCGACGTGATCAAGGTCGAACCCCCCGCGCTGGACTCGATCCGTCGCATGGGCTGGACGCCGCCCGAGGGCGGAGACTCGTATTTCTGGCGCATCGCGGGCCGCGGTAAGCGCTGCATCACGCTGGACCTCGCGTCGCCCGACGACCTCGCCGTCGCACGCGCGCTGTTGCGGGATGCGCACGTGATGGTCGAGAACATGCGGCCGGGCAAGCTCGAGCGACTCGGTCTGGACCCCGTGGACCTGCTGGCGGCCAATCCGCGGCTCGTCGTCGTGCGCGTGACCGGTTTCGGGCCGCGCGGTCCCTACGCCCAACGGCCCGGCTTTGCGTCCACCGCCGAGGCGATGAGCGGGTTCGCGGCCTTGCTCGGCGAGGAGGGGAGCGCCCCGCTGCTCCCGCCCGTCGCGCTCACCGACGAGATCACGGCCCTCGCGGGGGCGTTCGCCGCGATGGTCGCGGTACGCCACGCCGAGCGCACGGGCCGGGGCCAGATCGTGGACGTGAACCTGCTCGAGTCCATGCTCCAGGTGCTCGGCCCGCTGCCGTCGGCCTGCGCGCACCTCGACTACGAGCAGCCGCGCATGGGTTCGCGCCTGCCCTACACCGTGCCGCGCGGCACCTACCGGTGCGCCGACGGTCGGTGGATGGCGGTCTCGGCGTCCACGGACTCGGTGGCGGCGCGCTTCGTGGAGATGCTGGGTCTCGGCGGCGGACGCTTCGCCACCTTCGCCGACCGCGTGGCGCACTGCGACGAGCTGGACGAGGCGATGGGTCGCTGGGCGGCGGCACGCACGCGCGACGAGGCGCTCGCGGAGTGCGCGCGCATGGATGCCGCCGCAGCCCCCGTGGCGACGATGCGCGAGGTGCTCGCCGACCCGCACGTGCGCGAGGTGGGGGCGCTCGTGGAGGTGGACGGCGTGCGGATGCAGGCGCCGATCGCGCGCCTGTCGGTCACGCCGGGGGAGATCCGCGGCCAGGGACCCGCCCCCGATGCCCACGGGGCAGAGATCCGCCGCGCGGTGGCGCGGGGAGCCTGGCCGCCGCGCGAGGCCTGACCCGCCGCCCTACTGGGCCGTGACGGCGATCGCCGCGCGGTTCTCCCCGAGCGCGAGGATCACCACCGCGGCGATCACGAGCGTCGCGCCGATGACGCGCAGCACCGTGATCGACTCCCCGAGGATCGCGACGCCGAACAGGATGGTGCTCACGGGCTCGACCGCGCCGACCACCGACGCCTTGCCCGCACCGATGCGCCGCAGGCCCTCGAACATCAGCACCGTGGGGATCACCGTGGCGACCACCGCGAAGCCGAGGATCGCGATCCAGCCCGCTGCCCCCTCGGGGCCCGCGAAGTCGCCGAGGCCCGATGCGCCGAGCAGGGCGAGCGAGCAGGTGGCGCCGAGGAATACGACCGCGGTGGCCGACACGAGGTCCGTGTGGTGCAGCACGCGCTCGCCGGTGAGCGTGTAGAACACGTAGGCCACCGAGGACCCCAGCACGTACAGCACCGCCGGCAGTTCGGCGCCGCCCAGTTGACCCGCCGCGACGCCGACGCCGGTCACCGACAGCAGCACGCAGAGCACCAGCACCCGGCCCGGTCGCGTGCCGCGGAAGATCCACGCCGCCACCACGACGAGGATGGGGTTGCAGTACCAGATGACGATCGCAAGGCCGCTGTCCATGGTGCGCAGGGCGGTGAAGAAGAGGGCCGCGGCGAGGAAGTAGCCGATCGCCCCCATGGCGAAGAGTCGCGCGAAGAGCATGCCGCGCGGCAGGCGCGACCCGCGGGCCAACACGGGGCGCAGCGCGAACATCAGGAGCGTCGCGATCGCAAAGCGCCGAAGCAGCGCACCGAGTGAGCCCGCCCCGTCATCGCGAGCGAGGCTCGAGAAGGTCGGACCGAGCGCGAAGCCGACGCTGCCGACGAGCAGCAGTATGACGCCCGTGCCGGCACCGGTCGCGCGTCGTGCGTCGACCGCGTCAGGGGGCTGCGCGGACATCGGCGCGACCGTAGCACCGTCGCACCTAGCGTGGTCGCGTGCCCGTGCACGGTCCGTGGTCGCCGCTGCGGGTGCGGGCGTTCCGTGTGCTGTGGACCGCATCGCTCGTGTCCAACCTCGGCACCTACACGCACGCCGCGGCGGCGGGTTGGACGATGACGACGCTCACGACCTCGGCGGCCCTCGTGGGTTTCGTGCAGACCGCTTGGGGATCGCCCGGCTTCCTGCTCGCCTTGCCGACCGGCGCCCTCGCCGACCGGGTGGACCGTCGGCGGCTGATCGGCGGCGCGTCGCTGGCCGCGCTCGCCGTGGCCGTGGTGCTCGCGGTGCTCACCTGGAGCGGTGGACTCGGGCCGTGGAGTCTGCTGGTCGGCACCTTCGTGCTCTCCTCCGCGCTCACCTGCGCGGCGCCCGCCTACCTCGCGCTCACGCCGACGCTCGTGGATCCCGAGCGCCTGCCGCAGGCGATCGGGCTGGATGCGCTCTCGCGCAACGTGGCGCAGTCGGTGGGTCCCGCGATCGCGGGAGCCGTGATCGCGGCGCTCGACCCGGGTGCGGTGTTCGCGCTCAACGCCGTCACGTATCTCGCGATCGCGGGGGTGGCCCTGCGCCTGCCCGACTTGGCGGGCGGCGCCCGGGTGATGGACGACGCGGGGATGATGCGTGCGATGGCCCAGGGATTGCGCCACGTCGCCCACACGCGGGACCTGCGGCACCTCGCGGTGCGCCTCGCCGTCCTGCTCGTGGGCACCTCCTCGGTGGTGGCGCTGCTGCCGGTCGTGGCGCGCGAGCGGCTCGGACTGGAGGCGGGCGGCTACGGGCTGCTCGCGGGCGCGCTCGGCGCGGGCTCGGTGGTGGTCGTGCCGATGCTGCCCCGACTGCGCCGCCGCATACCCATCGAGGGCCTCGCGCTGCTCTGCGCGGGCGTCTGGAGCGCGTCGGTCGTGGCGCTCGCCGCGACGACGGCGCTCGCGGCGGCCGCCGTGATGGTGGCCGTCGGCGCGGCGGCGACGATGGCGTCGCTCAACGGCCAGTTCGCGGCGTTCATCGCCCAGCTGCCCGACGCCCTGCGCGGCCGTGGCTCGTCGCTCGCCATGCTCGTGGTCTGGCTCGGGGCCTCGGTGGGTGCGTCGGCCTGGGGCGCGGTGGCAGATGCCGCGGGGGTCCGCGGGGCGCTCGTGGCAGCTGCGGCGACCCACGGGGTCGCCGCATTGGTCGTGCGCGTGGCGCTCCCCATCGGCCGGGTCGCCAACTAATCTCACTCACGATGCACGCCGAACAACTCGCGCGGATGCGCTCGGGCCGGGGTTTCATCGCCGCGCTCGACCAGAGCGGTGGGAGCACGCCGAAGGCCCTCGCGCTCTACGGGATCCCGGAGTCGCAGTGGTCGGGGGATGCCCAGATGTTCGACCTGATCCATGAGATGCGGTCGCGGATGGTGCGCAGCCGGGCGTTCGACGGCCGGCGCGTGCTCGGGGTGATCCTCTTCGAGGGCACGATGGACCGCGAGATCGACGGGGTCGGCTCGGCGCAGTACCTGTGGTCTCGCAAGCAGGTGGTGCCGTTCCTCAAGGTGGACAAGGGCCTCGCCGAGGCGCGCGACGGCGTGCAGGTGATGAAGCCGATGCCCGGCCTGGACGAGTTGCTCGTGCGCGCGACGGCCAAGGGGATCTTCGGCACCAAGATGCGCTCGGTGATTGCACTCGCCAACGAGGCGGGTGTGCGCGAGGTGGTGGCGCAGCAGTTCCAGATCGGGCGGCGCATCCTGGCCGCCGGGCTGGTGCCGATCATCGAGCCCGAGGTGGACATCAAGAGTCCGCAGAAGGCCGAGGCCGAACGCCTGCTCAAGGCGGCGCTGCGCACCGAGCTCGACGCGCAGCCACCCGACTGGCCCGTGATGCTGAAGCTCACGCTCCCGAGCACCGCGGATTTCTACGCAGACCTGGTCGCACACCCGAGCGTGCTGCGCGTGGTGGCGCTCTCGGGCGGCTACTCGCGCGAGGAGGCCAACCGCCGCCTCGCGGAGAACCGTGGCGTCATCGCCAGTTTCTCCCGCGCGCTCACCGAGGGACTTTCGGCCCGCCAGAGTGATGACGACTTCGACGCCATGCTCGACGCGACGATCCAGTCGATCTACGACGCCTCGGTCGCGTGAGCCCCTCGGAGGTGGAGTGCCACCCCGACGGTGCGATCACGATCCGGCTTTCGCGCTGGGTCCGCCTCGTGGGCGTGCACCCCGCCCCCGCGATGCACTTCACCGCCACGGAGGTCGTGCGCGTCCGTCGCGGCGATGCGCGCGGCGTGGGACGCGAACTGCGGTGGCGGATCGCCGGGGCGGCGCTGTCCCGCCAGCGCGCCATGGGGTGGTTCAGCCGGGCGAGTCATCGCGGTCGCTGGGCGTGGGTCTGGATGACCCCGGGACGCCGACTCCTGGTCATCGAGACGACGCGCCGCCGCCCCGCGCTCGTCGCCGTGCCGTCGGACTGGCTTCACGTGGAGCGGGCGACCGGAATCGAACCGGCGTGATCAGCTTGGAAGGCTGAGGTTCTACCACTGAACTACACCCGCGGACTGGGAAGAAGTCTATGAATGACGGGCAGTTCTCGGACACCCTTGCAACAGTCATTGACTGAAACCAATCCGATGCCATTTCTTTGGAAAGAACTTTCTGATTGGCAACAATAACCCGAGAAGACTAGAAACGACGAAGAGTATCAACGGAACAAACATCATGGATTGCGCCAGGTCAGGAAGAGGTGAAATGAGGAATAGCCAACCAATGAAGAACAGTGGGACGAACCAACAAGAATACCAAGCCCATTTTTGTCCCGTTCTGTATGCAAACATCGAAACGACGATCAGGAAGAACCCGACCCCCACATCAGACAATCCTCCACCACTGAAATAGAAGTTGTACAAATCAAAGAACAGAGGAGTCGAGGATTTCAGTTCTTGTATCGTTTTTCCGCTGATTATTTCGACCAATTCTGGGTCAGAGTTGTTTCCAAACATGTGAGGGATTCCGCCGAAGAAAATCAGAATTCCTATGACGAAAAATACCACTCAAGCATAT